>Ga0214927_100018_pt1 | contig 207981 bp, 171 predicted proteins | sample Stichaenrichm16X_FD_168612 | JGI IMG/M metagenome (GOLD analysis project Ga0214927, IMG submission 168612) | Xylose enriched microbial communities from anaerobic bioreactor in Madison, Wisconsin, United States - 16X | ecosystem: Engineered > Bioreactor > Anaerobic > Unclassified | place: USA... | reverse complement strand
TCACGGGCGGCCGCCGGCCGCCTGGCCCCTCGTGCCGGAAAACAACGTTCCATATCCGGTTGTCAAGGTGCTGGAAAGGCCGAAGTTGGCCTGGCTAACCTGTTGACAAATCCATAGCTGGCTCCCTGGATTGCGTCCAGAACCGTCGAGACGATTGTATGACGGGCATTAACGGTTGACGTCACACTTGCTGCGAGCGCAATACGTGCGGCAACGAGAGGTTGATGTTGGCGATGCGTATGCTTACTGCATATGCTCGCGAGACTTCAGTACCTTAATGAACTCGTCAAAATCCGTTGCAGCAATGATGCGCTGTTGGTTTCGACGGCTGCTTGTGACATCGATGAGAAGATCGTACAGACTCTCGATGTTCGTCCTGTCGCCCAGCTTGGCTGCAAGGAGGAAGACTATGCGGGCTTCGGGGGAGTTCTCGTCCCAATAGATTGGGCTCGGCAGTATTGCAACCGCAACCATTGTTCTGCGACTGACTGGCTTCATCGAGTGAGGAATGACGAATGAGGGGCTCATTCCCGTACTCGAAAGTTCTTCTCTCTTCATCACGAGTGGAAGGAAGCTCTCGTCTACGTCGCCGGTTGACTCTAGGAGCCCCGCGAGTTGGTTAAGGACCTCATTCTTGTCGAGTGGTTTGCTGGGTCGCAAGAAAAGTCTGGAATCAAAGAAGCCCTCGATGTCGGACTCTCGAGACTCGTCGAGCATGCCGAGTGCACGGTCGACCTTCTCGGTATCAGAGGGTCCAAGCGTGAAGTCTACGAGCACGCTCGGAACGGGGAATCCCTCCAGTGGCACAGTAGAAATGATGAGATCTATCTCGTTTAAGGCGTCTTCGGGAAGGTCATTGAGCTCATGGTAGGAGAGCATGCTCATGACGCGCACTCTGTCCCCAAACAGCGATTCGACCCTGCTCTTTAGCATCTGCGAGATGGACCTTCCGGAACCGCAGACCACAAGGATTCGGTACTGGCCCTTAGGCTCCTCGCCCCTGCGCTCGATGGACGCTCCAAGATGGAGCGCGACGTATCCAACCTCGTCCTCCGTAAGCTTGTAGGGATCGGTGTCGAAGACCTTGCTCGTACTCGTGAGCGCAATCTCGAATGCGAGCGGGAAGTTCGTCTTGATTGTGTTGAGCATGGGGTTTCGCTTGATGATCTTGAAGTCCCTCGCGCCAAATGTGAGGGAGAGGTGCTGAAGCAGGTTCTTTCTCAGCACTGTGTCATCACGCAGGTCAAACCCATAGTTTTCCCAGATGATCTGGAGCATCTTGGTGATGTCTGCCTGGAAGAGCCTGTCATCCGCGTCAGATGCGGCGAGCTCGGTGTTCGCGAGCAGGTGGAGGTGCAGATAGCTCCTCTCGGCATCGTTGATGCGAATCTTGAATTCGGATTCCAGCCGATTGCAAAGCTCGTCAACGAGGAGCGCAGTTCGCCCAGCCGAGTCAAGTTCGCCTGTCGACTCGACAACGTGACCGCTCTTGATTCTGCCGACCATGAGCGCTACATGGATGAGGAAGTTCTTGAACCCATAGTCGGTGGTTATCACGTCCGCCTGGGACAGGTACTCGGAGACGACCTTCTCGATACGGTCCAAGTCGAGGTTAGGGAAGAGACGCCTTTCGTCGTCAGTGAATCCCTTGACGTAGGTCTTTGAATTCCTGATGACTACCTTGTCGACGTAGCAACGGCGCTTGTCGCACTCCATGCCAATCACCTTGGCGCCAAGACCTGGCTTGTTAACGAGCACAAGGTCATACGGTGAGAGCAGATCCCGCAGTTGGCGCACGTAGCCCTGAAGTGTGTTTTCCCCGACGAACACCATGCCAGCCAGGTCGTCATAGGGTATGTAGGTCGAACTCTCAAGTAGCTCCCTAAGCAAGTAGCGAATCCTGTCGTCCACATCAGAGAGGTCAGGCTGCTCCCTGTTCGAGTGAAGACCTTGGGAGAGAAAGGCCTCGTACGAGGCATGATCTTCGATCACAAGGTGATAGCCACGCTCACGCTTCATGACGATGCTCGCGCCATGGTCGCCTAGGATTTGGTTGATTTTCGAGATATCTGAGCGTACCGTGCGCTCTGTTACATCAGAGGTCTTTGCAAGCAGTTCGGCTGGGGTGTAATCGGAGCGCCTGATTGTATCGAAGGTCTTATCCAAGCGCTTGTTACCGAACATCGTGACCTCCTCCATCCATCGCAGGTGTCTCGACGGCACGAGAACTATTGCCGAATCGTTACTCACGACAAATATAGAGGGCCATTCTCATCCTCCAAACATTCCGAACTTCCACTTGCAACCGGAAAACGACAACGCTGATGCGTTTCCAACTTCCGGCGCAAGTGGAAGTCCGGAAGCTTGAGTAGGCCTGTAGGCAGGCACATCATTTGGAAGCGAAGAGAAGGACTTCCGCCTTGGAGAGGAGGTTTGATGAGTGAGAGCAAGGAGCTTTTCACGCCAGACCACGTGTTTCTGGGACTTGACGCGAAGAGCAAGCGCGACGTCTTCGACTGCGTCTCGAAGATGGCAGAGAAGGTCGGCGTGACTACTTCCGCTTCCGGCCTGAGCGACGCGATCGCAGAGCGCGAGGGCGAGGGCATGACGGGCCTGATGGATGGATTCGCAATTCCGCATGCCAAGACGAACGTCGTAACGCGACCTTCCATGTTCTACGTGAGGGCCAAGCACCCGCTGAAGTGGGAAACGCTTGATGACGAGGACGTCTCGAGTTTCTTCGCGCTGGTCTCGCCTGATAGCGACAGTGGCAGCTCGCACTTGAAGATGCTTTCCGCATTGGCTACGTGCCTACTGGAAGATGACTTCAAGGAAACGGTCAAAAAGCTTGGAACAGCGGATGAGCTCGTCTCATACGTCAACGGTTACATCGCAAAGGAGAGTGACGAGGGATGAAGGTCGTAGGAGTGTCTGCTTGCCCGGCTGGCCTTGCGCATACGCCAATGGCCGCGAAGGCACTCATGAAGGCAGGCGAGAAGCTCGGTTGGGATGTAAAGATCGAGCAGCAGGGCGCCATGGGGTTCATCAACAAGGTTACCCGCGAGGAGGCAAGTGCAGCTGACTTCGTGGTGATTGCCTCTGACCAGAAGATCAGGGAGATGGATCGCTTCGAGGGCAAGCCGACGATGCGCGTTGACATCAACGTCTGCATCAAGGCCCCAGAGGCCGTGCTGAAGAAGTGCGCAAGTGCTGCTAAGGCACACGAAGGCAAGTAATCCCTTCGGCAAGTTATTGTGCGGGCTCCGGTCCGCAAGACGAAAGGTGACAGATATGAAGCAGTTCTTTAAAGAGGCGAAAGGCCACCTGATGACCGGCATTGGCTACATGCTGCCAATGATCATCGGTTCGTCGCTGGTCGTCGCGATTCCCCAGCTGATTGCACTCGCGATGGGCATCCCTTCCCTTACTGACAGCCTCAAGGGCTTCCCTGGGTTCCTCTATCAGCTCCAGCAGGTCGGATGGACGGGCATTGGCCTCGTTAACACTGTCCTTGCGGCCTTCGTTGCGTACTCGATTGCGGACAAACCTGGCCTTGCTGCCGGTCTGGTCGGTGGCGCAATGGCCACCTCCACGAAGGCAGGCTTCATCGGCGCCATCATCTACGCCTTCATCGGCGGTTACATGGTGCGCTGGGCAATCAAGCACATCCATGTGAAGGAAAAGTACATGGCGGTCATGCCCAACGTCGTGCTCCCGTTCCTCGCCACGTTCGTAGTCGCGCTCATTGCCGTCATCCTCGCAACCCCGCTTGCCGCAATCAACAACGGCATCGTTGCCTGGCTCGAGGCTATGTGCAAGAGTGGCACCAGCAAGCTCATCATGGCTATCGTGCTCGGCGCCATGATTGGTTTCGATATGGGCGGCCCCGTCAACAAGGCTGCTTGGATGGCCGGCAATGCGCTTCTCGCCGAGGGTATCTACACCCCGAACGTGTTCATCAACTGCGCAATCACCATCCCGCCTCTGGGCTATGCAATCGCTGCAGTCATCCGCAAGGCCCGCTTCTCCACCTCCCTGCGTGACTCCGCCTCTGGCAACTGGGTCATGAGCTTCATCGGCATCACCGAGGGCGCCATTCCGTTCACGCTGGTCAAGCCTTCTCGCCTGATTCCGATTAACGTCATCGGTTCTGCACTCGGCGCCGCTGTCTGCGCGCTTCTTGGTACCGATGCAAAGATTCCGCCCCTTGGTGGTTGGTACGGTGCAATCACGATGCAGAACCCCTGGGGTTACCTCATCGGCATCGCAGTTGGTGGCCTGTTCATCGCTCTTGCCGCCACGGCACTGGTCGACTTCAACGTCGATCCCGACGCCGAGGAGGAGAGCGTCAGCGAGGACGACATCGAGATTTCATTCGAGTAGCGCAACCGAGTTTCTCGGAAGCCGATTGTAAGGCGGCGCGGCTTCGCGGTCTGCATGACCGGAGGTCGCGCCGCTTTTGCCAACCGCAGCGACAAAATGTGAGATGGAGTGAGTATGAGAAGGACTATCCACGTCGTACCCCATTCGCACTGGGACCGCGAGTGGTACTTCACGACCTCGAGGTCGAAGGTCTACCTCATGAAGGACCTCGCAGACGTACTTGATACCTTGGAGAAGAACCCCGACTTCAAGACCTGGATGCTCGATGGCCAGGCTTCCCTCCTGGATGACTACCTTGCCTGGAGACCGCAGGACGAGAGTCGCATCAGGACTCTGGTGTGTGACGGCCGTCTCGTAATCGGGCCTTGGTACACCCAGACCGACGAGATGCTGGCAAGTGGCGAGAGCATCGTCCGAAATCTCTACTACGGCATGAGGAGGTGCGAGGAGCTCGGACCCTACATGCACGTAGGATACATGCCGGACTCGTTTGGACAGTCGGGTAATATGCCACAGATCTATCGGCAGGCAGGTTTCAAGGACACCCTCTTCTGGCGTGGAGTTTCCAACGATATGGTCGACAAGTTGAACTTCACGTGGCGTGGAGACGACGGCTCCGTCGTTTTTGCGACCCAGATGCCAAACGGTTACTACATCGGCGGAAACGTCCCAGAGGATTCCGACCAGAATGACGCGTGGTGGCACGAGCAGTGCCTGGACAAGCTGGCGTCACGGTATGCCACCGAGCACGTCTACTTCCCCTGTGGTTTCGACCAGGCTCCTGTCCGTCGGAACCTTCCCGAGCTCGTCGCAGAGCGCGCGAAGCGCGATCCTGACAACACGTACAAGATGAGCAGCATTCCCGAGTACCTTGCGGACCTTCATGAGGCTATTGATCGCGAGGGCGTGAAGCTCGAGGAGGTCCAGGGCGAGCTGCTGAATGCCAAGCACATGCGTATCCATCGCTCGATTTGGTCCTCGCGCTCGGACCTGAAGCGACTGAATACCAAGGCACAGTTTTACGTGACAAACGTGCTGGAGCCGACCCTCTCCCTCTCGGCAAGCCTCGGTAACGAGTACCCGAAGAAGGCGGTTGAGCACATCTGGAAGCTCCTGCTGGAGAACGCCGCGCACGACTCGATGGGCTCTTGCATCGCTGACTTCGTCAACGCCGACGTCGGACTTCGCTACAAGCAGGCGATGGACGTCGCCACGAGCCTCGTTGAGCTTCACAGCCGCATGATCGCCACGAGCATCGACTCGGGAGATGCCCCGATGACCATTACGGTCTTCAACGCTGATGCCCATCCGCGTAGTGGTGTGGTAGTCGAGCACATGTATCTTCCCGGCGAGGACTTCAAGATTCTGGACGAGAAGGGCAGTACCGTTGCCTATACCATTCTGTGCAGTAGGGACCTGACGGATTACGTGCTTTCCCAGACCATCAAGCTCGATCCAAGCAGGAAGGCATACGTCCCGAGCAAGGTTCTCGACGCTATGGTTGCAATCGATGCGCACGAGGTTCCCGCAATGGGCTATGCGCAGTATCACCTGGTGCTGAATGAGAGCTCCTCTCATCCGATGGAGAATCTTGACAGGGATACCGTGCTTGAGAACGAGTACTACCGGATCTCTGTCAATGTCGACGGCACCCTCAGGGTGGAAGATCGTTCGAATGGATACGTCTACGACCATCAGGCCGTACTGGTCGAGAACGGCGACGATGGCGACTCCTTCAACTACTCTCCGCCAAGGCAGGACCTTGTGGTCCGTTCGGACGAGGGGAAACCCGAAGTTGCAATCGAGGGTTCTGACATCTATCAGCGGGCCACGATTGACTTTTCTATGAATGTTCCCAAGGACCTGGATGAGAGGGCGAAGGGCATCCGCTCCACGAGCCTTCCCGTTCGGCTTACCGTTGCGCTCAGGCGCGGCTCTCGTGTCATTGACCTTGACGTACACGTCGACAACAACGTTCTTTCGCATCGACTCTGCATCCTCTTTGACGCGCAAATGGCGACGAAGTTCAACTTTGCCGACGAGCAGTTTGGGTCTATCAAGCGTGAGAACGTGCACGCGCGCGAGATGGCACTCTATAACGCGTCCCTCGACAAGGAGAACGATGATGCGACCGAAGATGACTCCATGCTTCCCGCCAATTGGCGACAGAATGCGGAGACCTGGCAGGAGATGCCTGTAGCGATCGAGCCCACGCAGAGCTACGTGGCGCTTGGTGATGGGACGAGAGGTGTCGCAGTGCTACCCAGGGGCGTTCGCGAGTACGAGATCGTTGGGGATGAGAAGAACGAGATCTGCCTCACCCTGTTCAGGACCTATGGGTTTATGGGCAAAGAGGACCTGCTTTATCGTCCCGGGCGAGCTTCGGGTGAGAGGACGATGGAGACGCCAGACGCCCAACTGCTGGGCCCGCTCGACTTCGACCTCGGTCTGCTTCCGTTTGCGGGTAGCATCGATGAAGCACGTATTGCGGAGGAGGCGCGCTCCTACGACGGCGAACTTCGTGCCTATGAGTACGCGGAGTTCCTCAATGGCAGACTGATCTTCTCGGAGCCGGAGGTCGAGGGATGGCGTTCGCAGACCGGGTCTCTCTTCGAACTTGATGGCGACGCGATCGTTTCGGCGGTAAAGACCTCTGAGAACTATGGGACCGATGGGCTCATCGTCCGACTGTTCAACGGCTTTGCTGACAAGGACGCGACTGCTAACTTGAAGTTCGCGCGCCCTGTCCAAGAGGCATACCTGTGCGACCTGCGAGAGCATCGCAGCGGAGACGTTACCTTCGAAGGTAACGTGGTCACTCTGCCGGCCCTTGGACACTGCAAGTTCCAGACGCTGTTCGTGAAGTTGGCTTCTGCATAGCTTGAACCCAAATGGCAAAGTTGTGGGGCACGGCATCAACGATGTCGTGCCCCCTTTCCGCATCGGTATCACTTCTGTGTTATGCCTTTGAGTATCCAATGTGCTCTTGGCTATCGACCAAACCGAACGCTTTCCTTCGCAAAATGCTATCCCGAGCTGGGTCGATGCCCTTCTCAGCATTCCTATAATCCATAGCAACGTACTAGGAAAATGGAATGCCAGGAGAGAAGAGCCTGGCAGGCGGGGGTGGTGGCATGGCCAAGGGTGAGTTTCCAGATGCGGTGCTGGGCGTGAGTGGTTATCGCAGGAGCCTGGAAGACCCGCGGGGCATCCTCAACCCGGGCGGCGTGGCGCGGCCGCTGAGCACGGGCGTGGCGGCGTCGCGGCTGGTGCCGGACGTGTTCAGGCCGCTCGCGACCGACGACCTTTTGGACGCCGCCAAGCAGACGGCGGCATGGATCCGTTCGCACGAGGTGCCGACGGAGCATGGCAAGCTTTGGGATGTCTTTCCCAAGGGGCAGCCGGGCTTTGGGCCGGACGTGATGATCTTTGGGCCGCGGTGCCACTACTCCGGCGCGGCGGGCATCGGCACGTTCTTCCTGCGCATGTGGGAGGCCACGGGTGACGAGTCCTACCTGGCAGACGCCCGTGCCGCCGCGGACGAGCTCATCGCCACGGCATCCGGCCCGGAGTGGTACGACCGCGTGCTCGCGTCCGACGTGGGTGGCGTCATCCCCGTACCCGGCTGGGCCATCGGCTACTCCAACGGACCCGCGGGCGAGGGGCTGTTTGTCATTTCCCTTTACGAGGCCACGGGGGAGGAGCGCTACCTGGCCTACGCGCGCAAGGTCGCGGACGACCTGATTGCCGCGGCAAAGCCGGACCCACACGGCATCCGCTGGAGCGACCAGGAGGACGTGGTGGCCGACGGCGGCTTCGTGTTCTACCTTGTGCTGGTGTGGCGCAAGACGGGCGACTCCCGCTACCTGGACGCGGCTCGACGCGCGGGCGACCGCATCGCGGCGGACGCGCTCCAATCACCCCACGGCGGGCTGTACTGGAAGCTCCTGGACCTGCGGCTGATCGGCTTCCCCAAGGACACGACGTTTCCCAACTTCTCGCACGGGACGGCGGGCACGGCCTGGATGTTTGCGCTTCTCTTTGAGGCGACGGGCGAGAAGCGCTACCTCGAGCTCGCGCGCGGCGGCGTGGAGTACCTCAAGGCCATCGCCGTGGGGGACGAGACCGGCATGCTCGTGCCGTACCAGGTCCACCCCGTGACGGGGCTCACCACCAACCGGTTCTACCTCAGCAGCTGCCACGGCCCCGTGGGGACGGTGCTGCCCTTCCGCAAGCTGTACGAGCTCACGGGCGAGGCGGAGTACCGCGACTGGTGCGTGTGGCTGTCGCGCGGGATCATCCGCGCCGGGGCGCCCGAGCACTACTCGTGGGGCTACTGGAACAGCAACTGCCAGTGCTGCGGCACGCCCGGGATCCTGGAGCACTTTGTGGATATGTACGAGTTCACCGGCGAGCCGGAGTTTCTTGACTATGCCTGGCGCACGGCGCGGGTGCTGCTGGCGGATTCCACCACCTGGGACGACAGGCCCGGCCAGCGCACCTGGTACGGCGCGTGGACGCGCACCATCCCCAGCCGCGTGGTCAGCTACCTGGGGCTTTACAGCGGGGCGGCGGGCTGCGCGTCCTCGCTGGTGCGGCTGTACGCGGACCGTCGCGACGTGCGGCTGACGCAGCTCTTCGAGTACGAGTTCTTTGGCGAGCGGCTGGGCCGCAACCGCGACGGGGACGCCGCAAGGTAGGCAACAGGGCCGGGGCGGGCGTCCTTCTCGCCCGCGGAACGTGGCGCATGTGGCGCAAGGCAGATGCAAGGGAGAAGATCATGGCGGAAAACAGGGCGTATTCGTCCATCGCGGAGCTCGTTGGCAACACGCCGTTGGTGGAGCTCACCAACTACGAGCGCGAGCATGGGCTCAGGGCGCGCGTGCTTGCGAAGCTGGAGTACTTCAACCCGTCGGGCTCGGTAAAGGACCGCATCGCGCTGGGCATGATCGAGGCGGCGGAGCGCGAGGGGCGCATCCACCCCGGCGACACGCTTATAGACTTTACCAGCGGAAACACGGGCATCGGGCTTGCGGCCGTCGCCAACGCCAAGGGCTACCGCTTTGTGGCCGTGATCCAGCCGGGGGTATCCGTGGAGCGCACGCAGATCCTCAAGGCGTACGGTGCCGGGTTGCTGCAGTTTTCCGACATTCCCGGCGTGGACCAGATGATGCGCGAGCGCGGCATGGTGCTGAGCGAGCTGTACGGCTACATTGGCGCGTACGCGGACGCGCACGGCTACTACTACATCAACCAGGGCCTCAACCGGCAGAACCCGCTCACACACTACCGCACCACGGGACCCGAGCTGTGGGAGGCCACGGGCGGCAACGTTGACTACCTGGTGGCTCTGGTGGGCACGGCCGGAACCCTGGTGGGCACGGGCAAGTATCTGCGAGAGAAGAACCCCGACGTGCGGATCGTGGGCGCGCAGCCGGCGGCAGACAGCCGCAAGGACCCAGCGCATCCGGAGCGCAAAACCATCGACGGCGTGCTGGCCTTCCACGACGTGCCGGCCGACCGCGTGCCGGACTTCTTTGAGCAGTTTGGCGAGCGTCCGGACGAGGTGCTGGACCTGGATGCGGACGAGGCCTACGCCATGGGTCGCGAGGTCGTACGCACGGACGGCATCTTTTTGGGGCAGTCCGCGGCGGCGGCTCTGCTCGCCGCGACCAAGGTGGCCCAGCGCGCGGAGGCCGAGGGCAAGACCATCGTGGCGATCTGCGCGGACAACGCGTTCAAGTACCTCTCGACCAACATCTACCGATAAGCCCTGGTGCAGGTTGCCCTCAGCCTTTCTGCCAAGATAAAAGCCGCGGGCGAGAAGGACGCGTCCTTCTCGCCCGCGGGCTTGCCCTGGGACGGCGACGCTACACCAGTCGCAGCCGCCGTGCCTCGCTTGCGGCCTGGGAGCGGCGGCGCACGCCCAGCTTTGCGAGGATGTGGCTCACGTGCGTCTTGACCGTGGGAAGCTTGATGCCCAGTACCTGGCCGATCTCCGTGTTGCTCTTGTCCTGGCAGATCAGGCGCAGCACCTGGCGCTCCGCCTCGGTCAGGTGCTCGGACGGGCCGGTCGGCTGCGTCAGGAAGTCCGGGTAGCGCGACGCCTGCGCGCGGGCACCCTTGACTAGCCGCGCGAGCTGCTCTGCAAGTTCGCCGTCGCTGTTGCCATTGCTGTTGCCGCCGCCGGCCGCGGAGGGGCCCTGCGCCTGCGTCTGGAGCAGCAGCGGCAGCACGGCGGCCCCGTACTGCGTGATGGTGCGCACGTAGCCAAAGCGCCGCGCGGTGGCGAGCGCCTGCCCCAGCGGCCGTTCCCAGTCGCCCGCGCCGGTGCGCCAGCGCGCGATGGCCGTCAGGACGCCGTAGTTGATGATCTCTATGTGGCGGTCGCGCGACTCCACGTACTCGCTCAGGGTGGACATGAGGTGCGTCGCCTCCGCGTAGCGTGACTCCGCTAGGTACGCCTGGCAGCAGGTCAGGTACACGTAGCGGTCAAGGTACCAGAGTCTGTCCAGGTCAGCGGGGGCGTTTTCCTCAAGCCAGGCATGCGTGCGGGCGGAATTTCCCAGCCGCAGCAGGCAGCGGCAGTGCATGGCGTCCAGGTTGCGCACGATGCGCCGGCTCTGGGGGTCGTCCTCCCACGCCAGGGGGCGGCGGTAGCGGTCCAGCAGCTCTATGGCCTGCGGAGCGTCGCCCAGGTCAACAAGGTTGCGGACTTGCATGCCCACGGCCGCAAACTCCACGGAGCGGTCGCCGCCGCGCCGCACCTTGGGCAGCACCGCGCTCACGCGCGCGACGTCGGCCGCGACGTCCTCGCCCTTCTCGAACCTGCTTTCGCACAGGGCCACATCCAGGCAGCCCACGCTCATCCGGCCCAGCGCCCTGCCAGCGATTTTGCCCAGCGCACGGCAGGTGCGCTCGTCGTCCGGGACCCAGGGGCTCAGGTCGCGCCCACCGTCGATGATGCTGGGCATGCCGCTCGTGAGCGACAGCGTGAGGTCGGGGTCGCGCCCCGCCTGCATGCGCGCCAGGGCGGACACCGCACCCGTCAGGCTGTCCAGCCGACGGTGGGGAAGCGCCAGGTCCAGGTAGGCCAGGTACGAGCGGGCGCGCCGGCGTTCCTCCGGGCTGCGCGCGGGGTCCGCCGCGTAGCGCTCCAGCTCCGCGTACCAGCGCTCGGAACCCATGGTGTCCATTGACATGGAATCGAGCAGGCTCATGATGCGCATGAGGCGGGGAGAAGATCGTACGATTCCATCTGGCAGCGCATGGTAGTAGCGCTCAAGCTCAAAGTAGCTGCCGTTGCCTGGGTGCAGGCGGGCGTGCTCCTCCAGGAGCTCGAGCGCACGCTCGCGGTTGCCGCTCTTGGAGCAGACCTCCAGCGCGCTGGGGTAGTTGCCCCGCTCCACGTAGTAGTCGATGGCGCGGCTGACGATGGCCTGCGCGGCGCCGCTGTCGTGCCGGCGCTCGCGCTCCCACGTAAAGAACGTCAGGATGTCGGGCCGCACGGTCCAACCGTGCCCCTCGCGCGTGATGAAGCACGTGTCGTGGTGGATGGTCTCCAGGAAGGTCCGCCCGTCCTTCTCGCCCAGGACGTTTGTGACAAAGTCGTCATCCACGCGGTCGAACAGCGGTGCCAACAGGAGCATGGACTGGGTCCGCGCGTCAAAGCGCTTTTCGAACTCGACCTCGAAGTAGCGCATGACCTCGCCGTATATGACCTGCTCCCAGGTGGCGTCGCCGCGCAGGATGTGGCTCACGGCGAGCGCGACGCCCAGCGGGTAGCGCAGGGTGGCATCCGCTATGTGCCGCACGAGGGCCGGGTCGGGCTCCACGTCGTTGGCGGCGAGCAGGTGCGCGATGTCCGCGTTGGAAAACGCGAGGTCCTCGCTCGTGACGATGAGGAGCTCGCCCCGGGCAAAGGCGGGCGTGAGCCACCCGGGCATGGGCGCGCGCGACGCAAAGACGAAGCGGGTGTCCGGGCAGCGCTCCGCCACCGCGGCGAGGGCCGACCCCTGTGCGGCTGACACCGCGTCGTGGATGTTGTCGACCAGCACGGCGTCGTGTGCGCGGGCCGCGGCCTCCGTCACGACGGCCGCGGCGTCCTCGCGCTCCGCGTCGACCTCCAGCACGTCCAGCCCCCGCAGCATGCGCCGCGCGAACGTGGTCTTTCCAAAGCCGAGCGGGCCCGAGACCAGCGCGATGCGCGTGCGCTCCCACTGCGGGCGCAGGTACTCGTCAAACTCGAGCGGGACCATCGTCAGCATGTGCGCACCCTTCCGCCGTGGCTTCCCGTTGTCTTGCTCGGGCGAGAAGAACGCCCGCCGTGCCCGACATCATACTTTGGTATGAGGTCTGGGCGCAAATGGGTCACTAATATCGTTCACCAAGACACGATAGCCACGTCACTTCGAGGGGAAAGACGCCATGGAAGCTGCCTACGAGCTGTACGAAGAGGACGGGATGAGGTTCGACCTTGCAGATTTCTTCTGTCGCGAGTACGACGAGCTCGTGGGCGACGGGGACGCGCTTGCCTGCTCCTACTTTGCCAAACGTCTTGAGGGTGACCAGACAAAGGTCCGCGCGGCGGTCAGGCGCTTTGGGATCGAGGGCGAGGACGCGGACGAGGTCAGCTTTGTGCTCGACACCACCGTGTTTGGCACCTGCAAGAAGGGGCTTGCCGTCACTCCCTCTGGCATCTATCTGGTGGACGAGGCCGGGAAGCGGGCGTTTCTGGACTGGGACGACTTTGCCGCGTGCAAGGTGAGCCGCGTGAACGACACGCTGACCATCGCCGGGCACCCGTTCATCATGAGCCGGGACGAGGCCCGTCTGGTCGCCCGCGTGATGCGCAACCTGAGGAAGTGACGGATTGGCCGCGCTGCCACAACAACGGGTGCTTGACCTGCTCGTTTTCTGATTGTGGTATGGTTCGCTTACCGATTGTGGTAAAGCTTACTTACTGATTATGGTAAGTATCACTTTTCGATTATGGTAAACTCTACTTACCGATTATGGTAGTTCGAGTGGGAGGTGGCCATGATCGAGCGCGACATCGCTCCATGGGTGCAGAAGAATGCGACGTGGTTTCCCGTGCTGTCGATTACTGGCCCGCGACAGAGCGGAAAGTCGACGTTGGTGCGTGCGCTCTTCTCGGATTATCAGTATGTGAACCTTGAGGATCCTGGCACGCTGGCCATGGCATTGGATGACCCTGTTGGATTCATTCGTAACAAGCCCTCGCGCTTGGTGATTGACGAGGCGCAGCTGGCTCCCGAGCTCTTCAACATGATTCAGGTGGTATCGGACGAGGTAGGGACTCCGGGTCAGTACGTTCTGTCGGGGTCGCAGAACTTCCTGCTGCTTAAGCAGGTTACGCAGTCGCTTGCCGGCAGGGTGGCGCTGCTGAAGCTGTTGCCCTTCTCATATAAGGAATTAAACCAGGCAAACCAGCGCGTCGAGCTTCATGACTTCATATGTCGTGGTGGATATCCACGCCTTTATGACGTTGGGATTCCCCCGGAGGTCTATTACGAGAACTACTTGGAGACCTACATCACGAGGGACGCATCGGGATATGTCGACCCGAGGAACCTGGGACTGTTCCGCAGCTTCATTGTTGCGTGCGCCACGAATTGCTCGAACCTTTTGAACTTGACGGGACTCGCAAACGATGTTGGTGTGAGTGTGCCCACGGCAAGGTCCTGGCTCTCCATGCTCGAGGCGAGCTACGTGGTCTTTCTGCTGCAGCCTTACCATGCCAACCTTAGGAAGCGACTGACGAAGACGCCAAAGCTCTACTTTTATGACACGGGGCTGCTCTGCCACCTCTTGGGAATTCATACTGCGGACCAGATGATGGCGTCCAAACAGAGGGGCGCGATCTTTGAGGACCTGGTTATCGAGGAGACCGTCAAGCGTCATTTGAACGCGGGTAGGCAGCCACAGCTGTTCTTCTATCGTGATGACAGCAAGATTGAGGTCGACCTGGTCGACATGACTGATGCGTCGGCTCCGGAGCTTGTGGAGATAAAGTCCTCAGCCACTTATCGCCCGGCCTTCGCGCGGCACCTCTCGCACGTGGGGGAGCTTTTAGGCGTGGATACTTCCGGTCAGTCCATCGTAATGGATGCGTCGGAGACAACCGTGGTGAATGGCCGGAAGGTATGGTCGATGACTGACTGGCTTCTGCGTTCGTAGCGGCAACGTCGTATGCCTGCAGTTACCGCGTCAGTCGCATGTGGAGCAGCGGGAACGGCTCGCCCGCGTCATCGGTCTCGCTGCGGCCAAACGTAACGAAGCCCATGTGCTCGTAAAAGCCCACGGCCTGCGGGTTCTGCTCGTTCACGGTGAGCTCGCTCACGCCCCAGTCGCCAATCGCGTGGCGCAGCAGCGCGGACCCCACGCCCGTGCCGCGCTCGCCCGCGTTCACAAACAGCATCTCGAGCATGGTGCCATTGGCGCCCGCAAAGCCGAGGGCGCGCCCGTCATCCGCGCGGGCGACTGCCAGCCTGCCGACGCCCCCGATCGCCTGCGGCACATAGCCGCGGATGCGCGTGACGTCCTCCTCCGTCAGGAAGTCGTGCGTGGCGCGCACGGAGCGCTCCCATACGCCCAGCAGCGCCTCGACAAGCTCTGGCGTCCTGTCCCGGATGTCCGTGATGTCCATGCGTCTGTCCTTCTCCCCTGCGGCTGCCTGCCGTCGCGTTGATGGTCGCCTAAGGTTACCCCGTCCTAAGGAACTCGTCGAGGAAGACGTCGAGAAGGTCGTTCTTCCTGGTGGGAAGCCATGCGGCGACCACGTGCATCTGGTGCTCCATACCCTCGATGGGCAGGGCGACGACCTTGCCACGGCGGGGCAGCGTCGCCGTGAGGTATCCCGGGAGCAGGGCATAACCCAGGCCCGAGGCCACACAGAGGAGGCTTGTCTCCACATCCTCGGAAACGTATGAGACCCTAACGGTGGAACCGACCTCCTCAAGTGCCGCAGCGATGGTCTCCCGCTCGCCGTATCCGCCCTTGCCACGGTGGATGTCTACAAGGGGGAATCCAGAGAGGTCCTTCATGCGTATGCGGCCCCTGTGCGCCAACGGGTGGTTGGCAGGCACCACCGCGAGCAACGGGTAATCCCGCATCTCCGTCCACTGCAGGTCGCGCATCCTGTCGGGCGAGTAGAGCAGGTTGATTGCGACGTCGATCTTTTCCGCCCTGAGCGCGTCGTACAGCTCCGCGACGTTCTCGCGGAGGAAGGACAGTCGCACGTTAGGGTAGTGCATGTGGAAGTCGTACAGCATGTCGCCCAGGTCGGTCCGCTCGAAGCCCTTGATGTAGCCCACGCGAAGCTCTCCCATGGGGCCCTGGTCGGCCGCTCGCGCCCGGCGCACCGCGTCGTCCGCGCGCGAGATGATCGCGAGCGCGTCCACCAAAAAGGACGATCCCGCGGGCGTGAGCTCGACTCGGTGGTTGTCGCGATAGAGCAGCTTGCAGCCAACTTCCCGCTCGAGCGACTTGAGCTGCGTCGACACGCTCGACTCGGACACGAAGAGTCGCTTTGCCGCCTTGGTGAATGAGAGCTCCTCCGCGACGGCGACAAAGTACTCGAGCTGCTTTGGTGTCATGTGCATCACTCGCTTGCGATAGGTAAACGCGATTACGCGATAGGAAACGCAGAGGGAAGTCGTACAAAACCCCTTCTTACAATTCGATTATCAAAGCGCAAACCATAGTTTGCAAGGACGTTTGGAGCGGAGGGACAGACATGTCAGACAGAAGGAAGATCAAGCTCGTGCAGGCCCTGGTGGGCTCCATCGCGCTCACCCTGCTCATGCAGGTAATGGGATTGTTTGGGTACTCCCAGTACATCTGGATGTGCTTCCTCCCACTCCTGATGTTCTTTGCGCTTGGGGCAGACTTCAAGAACATACCCTCCATGATCATGAGCTACGCGGTAGGCGAGCTGTGGTGCATGGTCAACGGTCTCGTCGCGGGTGCGTTCTCCGCCGCGTTCGGCAGCGGCAACATGGTGATGTCCAACATCGTCCCCACGATCCTAGTCATCTTCCTCATCCTCACCACCCACGAGAACCTGCTCGAGGGCAAGCCGTACTCCAACATCCCCTGCATCTTCATGGGGCTTGCGACCTCGTTCTTTGTCGAGTTCCTGCAGCAACCCATCGGCTACCTGCACCTGCTCGGGTTCTGGTGCTACGGCGTCGTCCTCGCCGTCGCGCTCGTGCTTTCGGGCATGTGGGTCTGCAGCGCGATCTTTGGCCGCGACCGCACAATGGCGGCGCTTGCGCCCGCACCACGTCCCGCGGATGGTTCCAAGGATCAAAAGGCCAGGTAGGTAAAGCCAAACGTCTTGTCCGGAAAGGGGCAAAGAGATGGAAGCCAAAGTCAAGGGCGAGAAGGACGTGGATAACGTCGAGAAGAGCACGGACGCAACGCCCGTGGCACGGTCCGTGGAGGAGGCCCGCAAACAGTACGAGGGCAAGCCAGGCGCGCAGAGGTATCCCCACGTGTTCGACCCAATCGAGATCCGTGGCAGGGTCTTCCGCAACCGGCTCATCGCGGCACCGACGATGTTCTTCCACGCGGCCTACTTCATCCCCCAGATTCGCGAGAACATCTACCGCATGGTCGAGGTCCGCGCCAAGGGTGGCTTTGGCTGCGTGGCCACGGGCGAGCTGCCGCTCAACTTCGAGGAGGGCCGTGGTGCGTTCATGGACCGCGCCATCGACGTGAGGCACTTCTACGGGAGCGACTTCGACTCCGCCAAGGAGTACGCGGACCGCATCCACTCCGGCGGTGCGCTCGCCTACATGGAGATATCGCACGAGGGGCTCGAGGCGGACGACGCGGCCGAGCCCTGGGGCCCCTGCGACATCGTGCGCGAGGACGGCCGCCACGTCTTCGGCATGGACCGCCAGATGATGGATAAGGTCTGCAACGACTTCTTCCAGGTGGGCCGCTTCGCACATGCCGCCGGGTTCGACGGTGTGCTCCTGCACGGAGGCCACGGGTTTCTCATCCAGCAGTTCGTGTCGCCGCTCTTCAACCACCGTACGGACGAGTTTGGCGGCTCCATCCAGAATCGCTCCCGCTTTCCCAAGATGGTGCTCCGCGCCCTGCGCGCCGGCATGGGGGAGGACATGGTACTCGAGCTGCGTATGAGCGCGGAGGATGGCGAGAAGGGCGGCATGACCCTGGTCGACTCCTGCGGCTTTGCGGAGGAGATCGACGGCCTCGTGGATATCTTCCACGTGTCGAACGGCATCAAGAAGCTCGGCAACGGCGGCGATACGTTCAGTGACATCTTCGACCCGCACGGCGTGAACCTGGAGCGCGCGGCCGCGATCAAGCCTCACCTGCACAAGAGCCTCGTCGCCGTGGTCGGCGGCTTCAACAGCGTGGCCCAGGCCGAGGACGCCATCGCGGCGGGCAAGGTCGACTTTGTGGAGTACGCGCGCCAGTGCTTTGCGGACCCGGACTTCATCAACAAGACGCTCGACGGCCACGAGGACATGGTGCACCGCTGCGTCCGCTGCTTCCACTGCTACCCGGGCTTCTGCGAGCACCCGACCGACATTCCCCTGTGGTACCAGCTCCCGCCCGAGGAGTTCATGAAGGTCTACAGCCCCGCGGTGATGGGGGACTGCTCCATAAACCCGGACTCCGGCCTGGGCTACTACCCCGACCGTCTGCCCAAGCCAACGGCAAGTCGCAGGGTCCTCGTGGTGGGCGGCGGCGTCGGCGGCATGCAGGCTGCCATCACGGCGGCGCGCCGCGGCCACAAGGTGACGCTGGCAGAGAAGGGCGACCGCCTGGGCGGCGTGCTCCTGTTTGCGGAACACGACCATGACAAGCGCGAGTGGATGGACTTCGAGCACGTCCTCGAGCGCGAGCTGCGCGACCTGAACGTCGACGTGCAACTGGGCACGAGCGTGGACGGGGACTACCTCCGCAAGACGAACCCCGAGTACGTGATCCTGGCCGTTGGCGCCCACGACCGCGCGTGCCCGCTGCCGGGTGCCGAGCTTGCCATGAGCGCGACGGACACCTACTTCCACATGGACGAGATCGGCCACACCGTCGTGATCGCGGGTGGCGGGCTCACGGCCTGCGAGACGGCCCTCAACCTTGCCGCCGCCGGACACGAAGTCACCGTCGTGGCGCGCAAGCCCAGGCTCACGCCATCCACGTTTGGCTACTACCGCAACGCCCTCCTGGACGAGATGGACAAGCGCGGCATCCACCAGCTCCTCTCCACGTGCCCCATGGAGTTCACCAAGGGGGGCCTCGTGTGCCAGAAGGCCGTCGACGACAAGGGAACCCCCGGCGGCGAGCACGTGGTGGTACCTGCGGACACCTACGTCTACTCCTTTGGCATGGATGCCAACACGGACGAGGCGGAGCGCCTGACCAAGGCCGCTGAGGCGCTGGGAGCCAAGGTGTTCAACATCGGCAACTCGAAGGAGCCAGGCACCGTCCATGATGCCGTGCACGGTGGCGACCAGGCTGCCATGGCAGTGCTTTAGGATCAAAGACGTTGCGCCCTGACCATGGGCGTGATGGTTAAAGATTGGATGAGAAGAACGGGCGTCGCTCGCAGTTGCGGGCGGCGCCCAGTTTGTCGAGGCGGTGGAGGACGCGCGGCCGATTGGTTACAGGTTCTGGTATATGGGCAGGTGGGGGCTATCGTTTCCGTTGGCGAAGTAGGTTCGAGGTCGATGGGGGCGACATGAAGGCGGGGTACCTGGAGTGCGAGAGGCGTTGGACGTTCTGGCTGCTGATCTTTGTTGCGGGGTGGTACGGCGCCTACACGTTTGCCCTGCGTGGCGGCGTCTTCTGCAACGCCCAGACCGCCAACGTGGTGCTGCTTGCCATGGCCCTGGGCCGGCGGCAGTGGCTCTCTGCCGCGTATCTGCTGCTGCCCATTAGCGCGTACCTGTTTGGGTCCTTCCTCTCCGAGTGGATGGGCAAGGGGATCAAGCGCCTCGACCTCGTGCGATGGGACACCCTGCTCGTGGCGCTCGAGATGGCGATGGTCGTTTTTCTCGCCCTGATGCCCGCGAGCTGGCCCGACCAGATCTGCCAGGTGACGCTTAACTTTACGTGCGCGATGCAGTTCAACACGTACCGCCAGATGGAGGGCGTGCCCGCCGCCACCACCTTTGTGACCAACCACATCCGCCAGATTGGCGCGAACCTGGCCAAGCTCACGCGCCACCCGGAGGACCGCGCGCTGCGCCGCAGGGTCAAGGCGCACACGTCGCTGCTGCTGTGCTTTACCGCGGGCGCCGTCATCTCCACGGTGGCGTGCGGCGCGTTCTCATACGTGTCGCTGCTGGGTGCGCTGATTCCGCTTGCAGCCGTGCTGACCAGGCTCATCCACGCGGACCTCTTTGGCGAGCGCGGCCAGCTGGACCTGGTGCCGGGCGGGCACTAGGGGCCGCGGCGTCGCGGGCGTGCTACACTCGTGCGAACGTCGAAAGGACCCGCCATGACCGTGCTTACCCCAGAGTCTCCCGAGTTCAGATACCTGACAGAGCGCGACTGGCGGCTGGGCCGGCTGATCGGTGCGGTGGGCGAGCTGGACTACGAGGCCGGCGGGCCTGCGTACGCGCACCTGGCGCACTCCGTGATCGAGCAGATGCTCTCCATGAAGGCGGGCAGGACTATCCAGTCGCGGCTCGAGGTGGCGTGCGGCGGGAGCGTGACGCAGGAGGCCGTGCTCGCGCTGCCCATGGAGGAGATTCGTGCATGCGGCATCGCGGGACGCAAGGCGCAGGCGCTGGTGGGCCTGGCGCGCGCGATGCCGGAGGAGAGGCTTGACGCGTTGGCGACGCTGCCGGACGACGAGGTCCGTGCCGAGCTCACGAGCGTCAAGGGCATCGGCAAGTGGACCGCTGACATGTACCTGATTTTTCACCTGGACAGGCCGGACGTCCTTCCCGTGGAGGACGGCGCCATCCGCCAGGTATTCCAGTGGCTCTACGGCGCGCCCATAACCGACGCCAACGTGCGCCAGGTGGTCTGCTCGCTGTGGCACCCGCACTGCTCAGTTGCCGTGAGGTACATGTACCGCGCGCTCAATCGCGGGATCGTGGCACAGGGGAGCGCGGTCGAGGTGCTGGGGCTCTAGGCCGGGCCTGCCTCGTCGTAAGAAGAATCGAGCAGCGGACCCACCGGAGCCCGCGGCTCGAATCATGTTGCGAACCGTCTGATGCGGCGGAAGCTAGACGCTCGCCCTGTGCGAGAGCGCGAACAGCGCCGTCGCCAGGCAGACGGCCATGCAGGCGATGCCTAGTACGAACATGAGCGGGAAGCCGCCCGCGGAGTCGATCACGACGCTCCAGAACACCGCGGCCACGGCACTCATGAGCGAGCCGGCCATGGAGACGCGCGAGTAGATGGCGGGGTAGTCGGCCGAGCCAAAGGCGGCGCGCACCAGCAGCGGCGTCTGGACCGTGGTCTGCGCGTACACCACGCCAAAGAGGAAGGCGCCCACGAGGAGAAGGACGAGCGCCGTGGGCAGGAACCACATCACGAGCACGCCCGCGACGCCACAGCCGATGCCCACGAGGACGCCGGCGCGCACGGAGCGGTCGTTCACGACGCCGAGGACGACCTTGCCGACGGCCTGGCCGGCCATGGCCGCGGAGGCCACGACGCCCGAGGCCGCCGCGATCTGCGGCGCGGACTTGGCAAACGACAGCGCGTAGCTGGGAAGGAACTGGTAGATGGTCTGGTTGAGCGTGATGACGCCGCAGAACGCGACGAGCGCCCAGAACGCGGGCATGCCCATCGCGTCGGCCGCGCTCACGCCCTTGGCGGCGCCCGCCTGCGTGGCGGAGCCTGCCGAGGCAGTGTTCTTCTCGCCCGTGTTGGCGTTGGCGCTTGCGCCATAGGGGAGAAGGCCCTTGTCGGCGGGCTTGGAGCGCACGACCAGGAGCGTGAAGGGCAGCGTGCCGACGAGCGTGACGATGCCGAAGACCGTGTAGGCCGTGCGCCAGCCCTCGGCGCCGGACTGGATGAGCGACGTTCCGATGGGGTTGAAGATGACGCCTCCGATGCCCGTGAACGCCATGCAGAGTCCCACGAAGAAGCCGACGCGCTTGACGCACCAGGCATTGACGAGCGTGGGAACGGCCAGGTAGATGAGGGGGGCGACGCCCACGCCCATGACGGCGCCGCAGACGTAGAACTGCCAGAGGGCGCTCGAGCGGCCCATGCCGAGGAGCCCCGCGCCGCAGAGGCAGACGCAGGCGGACAGGACGACGCGGAGGTCGGCCTTGCCCATGAGGCGCCCCGCGACGGGGAGCGTGAGCATCATGGCGACGTTGAGGATGGAGAAGTACAGCGTGAACTGGGCGCGCGCGACGCCGAGCCACTCGCTCACCGGCGTGAAGAAGATGCCGGCGCAGCTGAGCACGAGGGCACAGGGCAGGCAGGTGATCGCGATGCACGAGAGCACGATGAGGTACGCGTAGTGGAAGCCGCCCGAGCGCTGCGCGGACGTGGGGGCGGCTGGTGCGGCGGTGTTCTTCTCGCTCACGCTATGCCTCCACGTCCGCGGGGGCGCCGGCGAGCCTGAAGCCGTCCCACGAGGGGTCGCCGGTGTAGGTCATGACGGACTCCGTGCCGTCGAGGGCGCGGACGGCGCCGGACGCGGCACCCTCCATCTCGAAGTCGCCGGCGTAGACCGTGACGGGGGCGATCCAGCCGACGCGGCGGGTCACGGCGTTGACGAAGATCTTGTCATGCGAGACGCCGCCCGTGAGCACGATGCCGTCGACCGCGCCCTCGAGGGCCGCCGCGAGGGCGCCGATGGCCTTGGCCGTCTGGTAGGCCATGGCGTCGTACACGAGGGTGGCCCAGGGGTCGCCGTCGGCTATCATCTGGTCGATCTGGCGGGCGTCGTCCGTGCCGAGCAGGCCCTTGAGCCCGCCCGTGCGGCCGATGACCGACATGACCTGGGCCTTGGTCTGGGTGCCGCCCGCGAGGAGCGAGACGACGGGCTTGAGGGGCACGTCGCCGGAGCGGTTTGGCGCGAAGGGGCCGGAGCCCTCGAGCACGTCGTTGGTGTCGACCATCCAGCCGTGGCGGTGCGCCGCGACGGAAAGGCCGCCGCCCACGTGCGCGACGATGACGTTGACCTGGTCGTACGTTGTGCCGATGGACTGGGCGAAGCGGATGGCGCACTCCTTCTGGTTGAGGCAGTGCACGTGGCTCTTGCGGTAGACGCCGGGGTAGCCCGTGATGCGGGCGACGTCGTCCAGCTCGTCCGTGTCCGGCTGGTTGACGGCGAAGGCCGGCTTGCCCGTGCGCTGCGCGAACGAGAAGAGGATGGGTGCGCCCAGGATGGCGGGGTGGTTCATGCCGCAGTTGAGCACGTGGTCGCACACGGTCTGGTCGATCGCGAAGATGCCGCCGCGGGTGGGGCCCATGCCGCCGCAGTAGCCGCTGAAGGCGTCCATGCTGTCGAGCGCGATGTCCGCACGGTCGAGCTCGGCCTCCACGGTCTTGATGCGGTAGTCGAGCTGGTCGACGGCGCGGTCGAAGCGCGCGAGCTCTTCCGCCGGATGGGTGACGTTGGCGCGCATGAGGCACTCCTGCCCCTCGAACACGGCCACCTTGGTGGAGGTCGAGCCGGGGGAGAGCGTGAGGATCCTGTAGGTCATGGGTACTCCTAAGAAGCTTGATGATGGATTGCCGGTGGTCGCGTGGCCGCGGGCGTGGCTACTGTGCCGCGGAGAGGACGAGCATCGCGATGTCTCCCACCATCTCCTCAACGGAGGCGCCGCGGGAGCTGTCCGCCACGGGACGGCGGAAGCCGCTCAGCGTGTGGCCATAGCCCTTGCCGCCCGCGAAGAGCTGGATGGTCTTGATCATGGTGTTGGCGCAGTTGAGGTCGGGCAGGACGAGCACGTTGGCGCGGCCGGCCACGGCGCTCTGGCGCTTGACCTTCTTGGCGGCGACGGCGGGCACGATGGCGGCGTCGAGCTGGAACTCGCCGTCGAGGGCGAGGTCGGGCCTGCGGCCGCGGGCGATCGCCAGGGCCTCGCGCACGCGCTCGATGGAGGGACTCTCGCCGGAGCCGTCCGTGGAATACGAGACGAAGGCCGCGCGCGGCTCCCAGCCCATGATGGCGCGCACGTTGTCGCAGGCCGCGATCGCGATGGAGGCGAGCTCCTCCGCGGAGGGCTCGGGGTTGAGGCCGCAGTCCGTGAGCGCGATCACGTCGCCCTCGGGGCCGGCAAAGCCCGGTACCTGGGCGAGCGCGAGAATGGAGGGGACGTCCACCCCGTCCGCGAGCCCGATCATCATCGAGGCCGCCATGAGCACGTCGCCGGTGGTGTTGACGTGGCCGCAGAACGTGCAGTCCACGTCGCCCAGGTCCTCGAGCACCATGGCGTAGTTGAGCGGCTTCTTGATCTTGCGGCGCGCACCCTTTGCGGATACGAGCCGCTCGCGTCCGGCGGACATGTAGCGCTCTGCCAGCGCGTCCGCCGCTGCGGCGTCCGAGGTGTCCACGAGCTCCATGTCGCCCACGTCGACCCCGGCCGCGGACGCGGCGGCACGAACCTCTTCCACGGGGCCCACGAGCACGGGCTGCGCGATGCCGTCGTCCAGCACGGCGCGCGCCGCGTGGAGCGTGTCCGCGTCGGTCGCCTCGGGAAGGGCCACCCTGCGCGGGGACTGCTTTGCCTTTGCGATGAGCTCGTCAATCAGCTTTGCCACGTTCTTCTCCAATCGTTGGAAACTCCATCGAAGCGTATGCGCCGCCGCGCGCGGCGCCCATGGCAGCGGCCCCAAAATGCGGTGCGGTCCCGCGTGATAGACTTGTGCGTGCGCACAACGGGCGAGAAGGGCGTGGGCAAAGGGGCCGTCGCATGAAGCTGAGGACGATACTGAGCGAGCTTCCCATCGGGGGCTACGTGGTGCACGACGAGGCCGAGCTCGGCTGGGACATGGTCGTCTCGCCCGTGTGGGGCACGGGTGCCGGCACGCAGGGCGTGATCCGCCTGGGGTCCGTGTCGGACCTCGCGCAGGACGGCGCTCCGGCCACGGACCAGGGGCTCATGCTTGTGTACGAGCAGCGTGACGCGCAGGGCGACGCGGGCGAGAGGGACGCGGACGGCCGGGTCGACCCCTCCTGCGAGGAGAGCGTGGTGCGCTGCTGGGGGAGGCTCTGCCCGAGCGACTTCCAGGACGCGTTCCTGGGCCTGGTGCGCAGGAGCGGCGAGCTGGCCGCGCGGCGCAACCAGCTCTTTGAGTGCTTCCTGGACTCCTATGACATGCGGCAGTTCGCGCGCAAGGCGGCATCCGTGCTGGGCAACCCGGTCATCATATCGAACACGGAGCACAAGGTCCTGGCGCACGCGGGCGAGCTTCCCACCACGGACGACGTGAGGTCCGTGCTCGAGGCGGGCTACATCACGCCCGAGGTCGAGCGGCACATGCGCGAGGACGGCATCATCAGCTCCGTGAGGGCCGCGCGCCATTCCATCATGAGCGAGCGTTCGGGCGAGAAGGACCGCTGCGTGACCTCGATCATCTATCACCACCGGCTGGAGATGGGCCGCTTCGACGTGTTCGAGGCGACGCACCGCATGACGGGGCTCGACCTCGAGCTCGTGGACTTTGCGAGCGACCTGGCGGGCATCATGATTGACAGGCTGGGCGCGGCGGGTGGCCGCCTGGGCAGGGGATCCTCAATCCTGCAGGACGCGCTCGAGGGCACGTTCATGAACGAGGAGGCGCTGCGTGCGCACCTCGAGCTGCTGGGGCTCTCGCCGGACGACGCCTTCGTGCTGCTGCGCGTGCTTGGCCCGCAGGACGCGAACGAGGACTACTACGCGCGTGCGGGGGCCATCGTGCAGCGGACGATGCCGGACGTGGCATGGTGCGTCGCGGACGGTGCGCTCGTCCTTCTCGTCAGCCTGGGCCCCTCCGCCGAGGTGGGCTTTGACTCGTATGAGCGCTGCGAGCGCAGGCTCGCGCGTGACCGGGCCCTTGCGCAGCTGCTTGAGAACAACGACATGCGCGCCTACGTGTGCGAGCCGTTTGCGGACCTGGCGTCGCTGCGCCAGCGCCTGGGCGAGTGCCGCGAGCTGTGCGACGCCGTGCCGCCGGCCGACGCGCGCTCGAGGGTCGTGTACCTGTGGCGCCACCGCTTCGAGGTCGTGGCACACAACTCCGAGCTCGCGGGCGCGCAGGACATGCTGCTGGACAAGCGCGTCGTGGCGATGGACGCCTACGACCGCGAGCATGGCACGTCGTACCTGGAGACCGCCGTTGCGTCCGTGCGCTTCCCGGGCAGCCCGGCGGACGCGGCGGAGGCGCTCTCAGTCCACCGCAACACGTACTTCTACCGCGTGAACAAGATCCGCGACCTCTTCCACGTGGACCTGAAGGACGGGGACGACCGGCTCGCCGTGAGCTTCTCGGCCGCCATCATGGAGGGCCTCGCCGGCTCGCGCTAGGTGCCACATGGTCGCATGCTGGCGGCGCGTCGCGAACGTAACCTGACCTCAAAGGCGGGCAGTTTCCACTTTCATATTTGGTGCAATCGCACAATGGGCTCCAACCTACGCTACTCGCATTTGGAAGCGACCACGGGGGTGGCCGCAAGGCGTGGAGAGGAAGCCTCATGGCAAAGGTACTGGGCGTTTCGTTTGGCACCAAGAACGGCAACAACGACTGCATCTGCAAGGAGGCGCTCATGGGCGCCGTGGAGGAGGGCTGTGAGGTCGAGTTCATCCGCGCTCAGGACCTCGACATCCGCCACTGCACCGGCTGCATCGCGTGCGTCAAGTCGCTCATGAGCGGCCGCGGCAACCGCTGCATCCACAAGGACGACTTCGACTGGCTGTTCTTCAAGATGGCCGAGGCCGACGGCATCGTGATGTGCGACCCGATCTTCGAGACGGGCGCGTCCGGCCTGTTCCACACGATCATGGACCGCTTTGGGCCCCGCATGGACACTGGCAACAACGTGATCGCCACCAACATCGCCCACAAGCTCCAGGGCGAGGGCAAGCCCGCCAAGGCCCCCGACCCGCGCGTGATCTGCCCGGGCAAGCCCGTGAGCTACATCGCCATCGGCGGCTCAGACTGGGGCACGCACGCCCAGTCCGACCACGCCATCCAGTCCATGACGCCCACGTGGAAGGTCATCGACAACGAGTGGGTGCCCTGGAGCAAGCGCGCCCTCATGGACGACAAGGTCGTTGCGCGTGCCCACCAGATCGGCGTGAACCTGGCCCGTGCGGCCAAGGACCCCGAGCACGCCCAGTACCAGGGAGAGAAGGGCGTCTGCCCCCACTGCAACGCCAACGACTTCTATCTGGTCCCCGGGACCGACAAGGCCATCTGCTCCGTGTGCGGCCTCGAGGGCCACGTGCACGTGGTGGACGGCAAGATCGAGGTCGAGTACCGCCACGACGAGTGCTACGACGAGCGCGGGCTCTTCCGCGCGCACGACACGGCCGAGGGCAAGCAGATTCACGGCGAGGACATCGGCCGCATGGAGGGCGAGCTCGCCCAGCTGCAGAAGGGCGACGCGTACAAGGAGCGCGTCAGGCGCTATCGCGAGTTCATCGCGCCGAGCATGCCCGAGCGCTAGCGAGAACGGCCCACGGCGATGCGCCGGGCGAGAAGGGCGCGTCCTTCTCCCCGGCGCATCTGACTCCACGCGCGCACAGTGCGCGGCCGCGGCGGCGGGCAAATGTTGGTCAGCTGCACATAGGCTCGGCGGCGCCGCTTGGCAAGAATGTGAGGAAGAATTCGTCCGCGCACGTGCGCGGTAACAGGGTTTCGTCTTAGGAGGAGTCCCATGGCACAAGAGCTCGAGACAGACGTCGTCGTCGTGGCGGCCGGCCTTTCCGGCCTGGCAGCATCCATCGCGGCCGCGGAGGGAGGCGCCCGGGTCATCACGCTCGAGAAGGCCGCCAACACCGGCGGCGCGGCCAACATGGGCATGGGCCCGTGCGCGGCCGGCTCGCCCGTGCAGCGCGCTTCCATGATCGAGGTCACGCCCGGCGAGCTGTTCCGTCGCCACATGTTCTACACCCACTACCAGGTGGACCCGCGCCTCGTCCGCGCGTACTACTTCAAGAGCGGCGACACCATCAAGTGGCTGCAGGACATGGGCGTCGTGTTCAACTCCGTGCGCCCGGCGTTCCGCGCCCGCGAGCGCACCCGCGCCTACGCCGACGGCGAGTACACCTGGCACGTCGTGCAGCCCGAGGACGGCTCCGAGCCGGGTCCCCGCGCGGCCACCACGATGACCAAGCGCATGACCGAGCGCGCCACCGCGCTGGGCGTCGAGTTCATGTTCGAGTGCCCGGGCAAGAAGCTCCTCACCAACGACGAGGGCGCGGTGTGCGGCGTCGTGGCCGTCAACAAGGACGGCGAGGAGGTCACGATCTCCTGCCAGGAGGTCATCGTCGCGACGGGCGGCTTTGGCAACAACGCCAAGATGATCCACGACCAGATCGGCTTCGACTGGGGCAAGAACCTCTACTCCTTCGCGGTGCCGGGCATGGACGGCGACGGCTTCAACATGTGCCACGCCGTCGGCGCGGGCCACACGCCGGTCAGCATGGAGATGATGTACCAGCTGCCCGACAACATGAACCACTTCTACGTCGAGGGCGCCTTCCGCCAGCCGTGCTACTGGTGCGACCGCACGGGCGAGCGCTTCATGCCCGAGGACGACATCTTCAACACCACGTTCGTGGGCAACGCGATCAACCACCTGCCCGGCAAGGTGGGCTTCTCGATCTTCGACTCCAAGATGCTGCGCCACTGGAAGAAGGACGGTCCCGACATCGTGAGCCACGTGCACCCCAAGGACCTGTACCAGGGCTTTGACGCCCAGTGGGAGCGCGACCTCGACACGTACCTCGACGGCAACGGCAACCACGTGATCGCCCAGGCGGACACGCTCGAGGAGCTGGCCGAGAAGATCGGCATCGACCCCGAGGGCCTGGCCAAGAACGTGGCGGAGTACAACGAGATGTGCGAGAAGGGCTACGACGAGCTCTTCGAGAAGGAGCGCGTCTTCATGATGCCGCTGGAGGAGGGTCCCTTCTACGCGTGCCGCCAGTACGTGGGCGCGTACGGCACCCTGGGCGGCGTCCTCATCAACCACAACATGGAGGTCATGACCGACGACTACCAGGTCATTGACGGCCTCTACTGCGTGGGCACCGACGCCTGCACCATCTACGGCGACTCCTACAACTACGCGATCCCAGGCAACACCATGGGCTTCTGCCTGAACTCCGGCCGCATCGCCGGCGAGAACGCGGCGGAGAAGGTCGCGGAGTCCGCGGCTGGCGACGAGGACTGGGACTAGCTTCCTAGGTAACTGAACGAGGGGGTGCGGTCCCGGGACCCCGGGCCGCACCCCCTTGGCATGCGGGCGCGGGGGCGCCCTTTGGAGAGGAAGTACACGTGAGGCTTACTATCGACGGCACGGAGGTGGAGGCGCCGGAGGGCACGTCCGTCCTGGACGCGGCGCTCGATGCCGGCATCTTCATCCCGCACATCTGCAAGCATCCGGACCTCGAGGCGGTCGGCGGCTGCCGGCTCTGCTCCGTGGTCGTGGACGGGGAGGGCCCGGCCGTCCCCGCCTGCAAGACCGAGGTGCGCGAGGGCATGGTGGTCGACTCCCACGCCAAGGCGGCGGAGGACGTGCGCCGCATGGCCATGGAGCTGATCCTGGCCACGCACCCGTCCGACTGCACGGGCTGCCCCAAGTTCGGCGTGTGCGAGCTGCAGAGCATGTACCAGTTCATGGGCGTGTCTCCTGCCCGTTGGCGCTGCCGCACCCGCCCCGTCCCGACGGACGACTCCAACCCGCTCATCACGCACATGTTCACGCGCTGCATCAGGTGCGGCCGCTGCGTGCGCGCCTGCCGCGAGCTGCGTGGCGTGGGCGTGCTCGACTACCAACGCACCGAGGACGGCATCCGCATCGGCACCGACGGCAACGTCTCGCTCGAGGAGGCCGGCTGCCGCTTCTGCGGCGCCTGCGTCGAGGTGTGCCCCACGGGCTCGATCGTGGACGTGCTCGGCCTCAACAAGCCCGAGCGCTCTCGCGAGGACAACGTGGTGCCGTGCCGCTCCGGCTGCCCCGCGCACATCGACATCCCGCGCTACCTGCGCCACGTCAAGGCGGGGGAGTGGGAGAAGGCCACGGCCGTCGTGCGCGAGCGCGTGCCGTTCCCCGAGACCCTGGGCTCCATCTGCACGCACAACTGCCAGGGCGAGTGCAAGCGCAACCACCTGCACGGCGCGCTCTCCATCTGCCGCCTCAAGCGCGCTGCCGCCGTGCGCGACACGGGCGAGTGGATGGCCCGCACGCGCCACGACGCCCCCACGGGCAAGCGCGTCGCCATCGTGGGCGCCGGCCCCGCAGGCCTCACGGCCGCGTACTACCTTGCCGAGAAGGGCCACTCCGTCACCGTGATCGAGGCGGAGGCCAAGGCCGGCGGCCAGCTGCGCTACGGCATCCCCGCCTACCGCCTGCCCGACGAGGTGCTCGACGGCGAGATCGACACGATCCTCAAGGTCACGCAGGGCGACGACGCCCAGCCGCGCGTCCAGATCAGGTGCGGCGAGCGCGTGCACTCGCTGGACGAGCTGCGTGCCAGCTACGACGCGGTCCTCGTGACCGTGGGCACGTTCGACGGCACCGTGCTGCCCACCCCGGGCCACGAGCTTGAGGGCGTCATCCGCAACACGGACTTCCTCAAGGCGTCCCGCAAGGGCCAGCCCATGGACGTGAGCGGCCGCGTGGTCGTGCTCGGCGGCGGCAACGTCGCCTACGACTGCGCCCGCACCGCCGTGCGCCTGGGCGCCACGAGCGTGGACGTGTGCTGCCTCGAGGCCGAGGCCGTCATGACCTCCACGCCGGAGGAGCGCGAGGAGGCCGCGGAGGAGGGCGTCACGCTGCACGACGCCTACGCCTTCACGTCCATCAACGAGGACCCGGACAATCCCGGTCACGTCGGCTCCATGACCATCCACAAGATCGCGAAGTTCTACTTCGACCAGGACCACCGCCCCGTGACGGAGCTCGTGGAGGGCGGCGAGCTCACCCTGCCCGCGGACCACGTGATCTTTGCCGTGGGGCAGAAGCCCGAGGACACCCGTGACATGGGCCTCGAGCTCACGCACGGCCCGTATGTGGTGGCCGACTCCGACCACCGCACGAGCGTCGAGGGCGTCTTCGCGGCCGGCGATGCCGTCACCGGCACCAAGTCCGTCATCGCCGCGATCGAGGGCGGACGCGAGGCGAGCCAGGCGATCGACCGCTTCCTGGGCGGCGACGGCGACATCTCCGAGGTCCTTCTCGACGAGGACCCCGTCCAGCCGCACATCGGCAAGGCCCCCGAGGGCTTCTACGACGGGCCGGTCATGCCCAAGATCGCCGCGGCGAGCGAGCGCGAGGGCAACTTCGAGCCCTACGAGTGCCCGTTCTCGAAGGACGAGGCCGAGCGCGAGGCCTCGCGCTGCCTGCAGTGCGACCTGAGGCTCACGCTGACCAAGCCGCTTCTTTGGAACGAGTACTAGGGGGGATCCGCATGGCACGTATCGTCAACTTCATGCCTGCCTACGCGCAGGCTCCGGCAGCGCTCACGCTGCTCAGGCGCGACGTGGACGCGGCCGTCGCCAAGGCTGCGTCCGAGGGCGCGCGCGTGGTCCTCCCGGCGGGGGAGGACGCGCTCTGCAAGGCCTTCGAGGACGCGGGCGTGGCCGTCGCCCGCGCGGACGCGTCGTTTGGCTACGTCTACGGCAACGACACCGCGGCGCAGCGACTGTTCTTGGGCGAGAAGCCCATACCCTCGGCCGTGACTGGCTCCTGCGAGGACGCCCTCGTGGGCGGCGAGGCCTGGCTTGCCGGCGACGGCGCACAGACCAAGCTCGTGTGGCTGAACGACGCTGCCGACCCCGTGGAGCTGCCCGCGCGCACCACTGCCGCCGAGCTTGCCAAGGCCGCTGGCGTGGAGGGTGCCAAGGCCGTCTACCTGGGCTATCCCCAGGGCGACGTGCTGCCCGTGGACGCGACGGAGGTCACGCTCGCGTGCGACCTTGTGCGCGTGCTCGGCCCCGAGGACTGCGTGGCCAAGGCGCTCGACCGCATCTGCCAGGAGTATCGCCACGAGACCTGCGGCCACTGCGTGTTTGGCCACGAGGGCTCGTTCCAGATGGCCGCGGTCATGCACGACGTATGCACCAAGCATGGCCAGCCCGGTGACGTGGAGCTCCTGCAGGACCTCGCGCCCATGATGGAGGGGCAGTCGCTCTGCGAGGTGGGCCGCACCATGGCCAAGACCGTGCGCCAGGCGCTCGCGCTCTTTGGCGACGAGGTCGCCGCGCACTACACGCGCAAGGCCTGCCCAGCCGGCGACTGTGACGCGTATAAGACGTACCACATCCTCGTGTCGCGCTGCACCGGCTGCGGCGACTGCCTGGAAGCCTGCGAGGACGCAGCCATCATGGGCAACCCCGGCTTCGTGCACGTGGTGGACCAGCGCAAGTGCACCCAGTGCGGCCGCTGCCTGGAGGCCTGCAAGGAGGGTGCCGTCGTGATGGCGGGCAACAAGAAGCCCAAGACGCCGCCAAAGCCCATCCCGGTGCGCCGCAAGAAGTAGCGACAGAGCAACATATCACCAGCTCAAAGGGTATGAAGTGGAGAAGGACGCGCGCCCTCGGGATGCGCGTCCTTCTCAATTTGTCAGAAAATTGCCAATTGTCGCCCAATAGTTAGCCTTGGTGTACTACTATTCCACGCAGTTAGTTCCATCTAACTTCATGGAGTCTCATGCATCGGAGGAGTACATGGAGAGCGTTATGGACAACACGATTGGCTCGGGTAGGGTCGCCGCGCAGCGGGAGGTGCGTTCCGGCGCACAGCTGCCGCTGTCCATGGTGAGCGAGGGCGAGACCGCCTGTGTCGCGCGCGTGCGCGGCAAGCAGGAGCTGAGGCAGCACCTCGCGGAGATGGGCTTTGTGCAGGGCGCGAGCGTGCAGGTGGTCTCGCGCGTGAGCGGCGACGTCGTCGTGAAGGTCAAGGGTGCCACGTTCGCGCTCAACCGCGACATCGCGATGAAGATCGTCACCTGCTAGGGACTTAGGCCCACTACTTTGGTTTTGCAAGCGCCGCGTTGCGCGGCTCTTTAGGAAAGGGGAAGCATGCCAACGCTTTCGGACGTCAAGGTTGGTCAGAAGTGCGTCGTGTCCAAGCTAACCGGCGAGGGTGCCATCAAGCGCCGCATCATGGACATGGGCGTCACCAAGAACACCGAGGTCCTGGTGCACAAGGTCGCTCCGCTTGGCGACCCCATCGAGGTCACCATCCGCGGCTACGAGCTCAGCCTGCGTAAGGACGAGGCCCGTTGCGTCGAGGTGAAGGACATCGCCAAGGCGTAGCAGGCCAGGGGGACGACGTCCCTTTTTATTTGCGCGGAGAGTTACCCGATACTAACAAACCACGCTGCACCAGGCATTTTGTACAAGCATCAACATGCAAGGAAGGCTTCATGGCAGACACGTTCTACATCGCCCTTGCCGGCAACCCCAATTGCGGCAAGACGACCCTGTTCAACGAGCTCACGGGCTCGAACGGATACGTCGGCAACTGGCCGGGCGTCACCGTCGAGAAGAAGCAGGCCGAGTGGAAGAAGGACAAGGACGTCACCCTCGTCGACCTGCCCGGCATCTACTCGCTCTCGCCGTACTCTCCCGAGGAGGTCGTCTCGCGCGACTACCTGGTGAACGACCGTCCGGACGCGGTCATCGACCTGCTTGACGTCACCAACATCGAGCGCAACCTCTACCTCACGACGCAGGTCCTCGAGACCGGCCGCCCCGTGGCCATCGGTCTCAACATGTGCGACCTGCTCAAGGAGCGCGGCGACGTCATCGACACCAAGCAGCTCTCCAAGATGCTCGGCGTCCCCGTCGTCGAGGTCTCGGCACTCCACAACAAGAACCTCGACGAGCTCCTGAAGAAGGCCGTCGAGCTCGGCAAGAAGGGTGTCGCGGCCAAGGGCCCCAAGTGCTTCTCGCCCGAGGTTGAGGACGCGCTCCAGAAGATCCAGAAGATCATCGCCAACTCGGTTCCCGAGGACCTCGGCCGCTGGTACGCCATCAAGGTCTTCGAGCGTGACGCCGACGCCCTCGGCGAGCTCGCCCTCACCAAGGAGCAGCTCGACGCCTCCGAGGAGATCATCGCCAAGGTCGAGAAGGACCGCGACGACGACTCCGAGTCCATCATCACGAGCGACCGCTACGACTGGATCGCGACCGTCATGGACGCCTGCGTCAAGAAGGCCCCCAAGAAGCTCACGACGTCGCAGAAGATCGACCGCATCGTCACGAACCGCGTGCTCGGCCTGCCGATCTTCATCGCGATCATGATCCTCGTGTACTACATCGCCATCGGCACCGTGGGCACCAACGCCACCGACTGGGTGAACGACAACCTCTTCAGCGACGGCTTCTTCGTGAACTCCACCTCCGAGACCCAGTACAACAAGGACCAGAAGGCCTACGACAGCCAGCACTACTCCGACAAGATCGACGGCTTCCTCGCTGCCGCCAAGAAGAAGGGCATCAGCACCTCCAAGGTCGAGGCCGCCGTGTCCGACGGCGACATCTCCTCCGCGGACAAGAAGCTCCTCAAGAGCTTCGAGGCAAAGGCCGAGGCCAAGGGCGTCGTCGCGACCAACGTGCCCGAGCACGACGGCGACGGCAACCTCACCTACAACGGCGGCAAGCTCGTGACCAAGCTCGACAAGGACGGCAACCCCGTCCTCAAGAGCGGCCAGAAGCTCGACACCATCAGCAAGGTCACGCTTGCCGACTTCAAGAAGGCCGTGAGCACCCCCGCCCCCGACCAGCACGACTACTCCGGCTTCGTGGACTCCATCCCCAACGCCGTCACCGGCTGGCTCACCAACGCCGGCGCGAGCGACGTCGTGATATCCCTCGTGGTCGATGGCGTCATCGGTGGCGTGGGCTCCGTCCTCGGCTTCATCCCGCAGATCTTCGTCCTGTTCGTCCTCCTCTGCTTCCTCGAGGACTGCGGCTACATGAGCCGCGTCGCCTTCGTCATGGACCGCGTGTTCCGTCGCTTCGGCCTCTCGGGCAAGTCCTTCATCCCCATGATCGTCTCCTCCGGCTGCGGCGTCCCCGGCGTCCTGTCCACCAAGACGATCGAGAACGAGCGTGACCGCCGCATGACCGCCATGCTCACGACCATGATCCCCTGCTCCGCAAAGCTCCCGATCATCGCGCTCGTCATGGGCGTGCTCGTCGGTGCTGACAACGGCGCCTGGTGGGTCGCCCCGATGTTCTACTTCCTCGGCATCGTCGCCATCATCGTCTCGGCCGTCATGCTCAAGAAGACCAAGCCCTTCCAGGGCGAGCCCGTCCCCTTCGTCATGGAGCTTCCCGACTACCACTTCCCCAGCATCCGCTCCTGGGCGCTGCACATCTGGGAGCGCGTGAGCGCCTACGTCAAGAAGGCCGGCACGATCATCTTCGCGGCCGCCATCGGCATCTGGTTCCTCTCCAACTTCGGCATCGCCGGCTGGAGCGGCGGCAGCGGCTCCTTCGGCTACCTGCAGGGCATGGCCGGTGCGCCTGACACCTACATGGACTACTCCATCCTCGCCGGCATCGGCGGAGCGCTGAGCTTCATCTTCATGCCGCTCGGCTTCGGCAACTGGCAGGCAACCGCCTCCACCATCTCCGCCCTCATCGCCAAGGAGAACCTCGTCTCCACGTTCGGCGTCCTCTACGGCCTCGGCAGCGCGACGGAGAACTCCGTCACCATGTGGCAGGGCTTCGCCAACATGTTCACGATCGCCGGTACGCTCCACGTCGGCGCGATGTGCGCGTTCGTCGCGTTCAACATGCTCTGCGCCCCCTGCTTCGCCGCAATGGGCACCATCCGCAGGCAGATGGACGACCCCAAGTGGTTCTGGTTCGCCATCGGCTACGAGTGCGGTTTCGGCTGGGTTGTCGGCCTCCTCATCAACCAGTTCTACGAGCTCATCGCCTTCGGCAACTTCGGGTTCTGGACTGTGGTGGCCTTCGCGGTCCTCGCCGGCCTCCTGTTCCAGCTCTTCCGCCCCATGCCCAAGTGGGACGAGAAGGACGAGCACATCCTCGACAGCCTCGCTGAGGAGCCCGTCGCCTAGGATCGCTCGATCGCTTCACCAGGGCGGCCCCTTCCCTGTCGCAACGCGGGGGAGGGGCCGCCACTCTCATCTGGGCTTTACCCCTGCTGAACTAGGGCCGGACGGGGCCAGAACCCAACGACCCATTCGCAAACGACCCATTCGCACGATAAGGTGGTGCATACGATGGACGTCGACATGCTTGCCGCCGCGCGCTGCCCAGTCGGTACTCTAGCCGGCGGCGACCCTGGGGGAGAAGAGTTGGCGCACCGCGCCGTTAGTCGGCGCGGGAGTCCTTCTCGCCCTGTGCCGCGGCGGCACGGTCCGCCTTGGCCTGGCAGTCCGGGCAGAGGCCCGTCAGGAGCGTCGTCGCTTTGACGTTGGCGTAGCCCGTCTGGCGCGCGACGCGCTCGCGGTAGTCGCCATAGTCGGGCGCCGGCACGTCCACCACGCTTCCGCACTCGGTGCAGACGAGGTGGGCGTGCCTGTCCGTACGCAGGTCAAAGCGCTCGCCGCCGGGCATCTTGACGGAGAGGATGTCGCCCTCCTCCGCAAGGACGTGCAGGTTGCGATAGACCGTGCCGCGGCTCACATGCGCGTCGCGCTCGCGCACCTTGAGGTAAACCTCGTCCGCCGTGGGGTGGTCGCGCAGCTCCCTCACCACGTCGAGCACCAGCTGGCGCTGGCGCGTGTTCCTTCTTTCCATGTCCGGCCTCCTGACTTTGGCGGGCGTGGACTCGCACCGCGCGTGCTGGCCCCGTCGGGCTCGTGCAGAGTGGTTTGGTGGATTGGAAGATGTTAGGACCACATATCGATAGCGTCAACGCAGGCGACGGCGAATGCTCAGTTCGCACACGTTGCGCACAAAGGTGACACACTCTACAAAGGGAGCGTGTTCTTCTCGTCCGCGCGATGTGACCGGGGACGGACTGCGCCTCAGAGCTTCGTCACGCCGATGGCGATGCCGCCGGCGGCGACAAGCGCCATGCCCGCGATGACGAAGCGCAGCTCCCGGGGCGTCTTACGCTCGTGCAGGATGAACAGGCCGCCCAACGTGGAGACGATGATGTTCATGCTCGCGAGGGTGGCGGCAACCGTGACGCCGTTCAGCTGGTTTGAGAACAGGAGCGTGATGTTGGACACGGACCAAACCAACCCCGTGAGCATGTTCTGCCATGACTTCTTGCCAAAGGCGCTGCTGATGCTGCCGGTCGCTCCGCCAGCCGACTTTCCGCCCGCGAGCAGCGAGATCGCGAGGGTGGCCGCGAACATGAACAGCGCCTGCGGCAGGATGATCTGGAAGCTGTCGACGCTGAAGAGGCGGGCTGCCGTGCCGTAGGCCACGTAGAGCGCCGCGGAGAGCGCGGTGATGGCGACGCCCCTGCGGAAGGCAGCTCCCGTGGCGCGTCCCGCGTCCGGAGCATCCTCCCGGTAGGCGACGAGGACGGTCCCGGCGACGAGGACGGCTATTCCCACGGAGCCCAGCACCACCTGCCAGGCGTGCGGCCACTCGCCAAAGCAGAGCGCGCCGATGATGGACGTCATGATCAGCTGCATCCCGGTGGTGAGGGGCATGGTGCGGGCGACGCCCAGGCAGTCGAAGCTCTTGATCTGCAGGACCTGCGCCAGGGACCAGGGGATGCCGTTGACGGCCGCCGCTGCCACGAGCGTCGGCGTCCAGCGTATGGGGACGAGAAGCGCGACCACGACGCCCGAGACCAGAGCGGCGAGCACGATTCCCATCTGCCGGTTGGCGGCGGTGCCACCGACCTTCTGCATGACGATGCCCTGAAGGCCCCAGCCGAGGGCCGGTACGAGTCCGATGAGAACAGAGCCCATGCTGCCTCCCCCTGACGCTCGCCATACACGACATGCGATTGTAGTGCCGTGCCGGTGACTTTGGCCATGGGCGGCGGATGCGTTGCCGTCATGTAACCGTGCCTCGATTGGGATCAGACGTCGGCGCGAGGGGGCCGTTCTTCTCGCCCGCCGCCGAATCCCGAAAAAGTTGGGTTTGGGGCTTGCGCTGTCGCAAATTATAATGATAATAAGACTCAATACCAATAATGGTAGAGACGCAACGGCACACGAAAGAAGGGAAGCGAACCATGTCACTCATCAACAAGGAAATCGGCGACTTCAGCGTCCAGGCCTACCAGAACGGCGAGTTCAGGACCGTCACCAAGGCTGACGTTCTGGGCAAGTGGGCGCTGTTCTTCTTCTATCCCGCGGACTTCACGTTTGTCTGCCCCACGGAGCTCGAGGAGCTTGCGGAGAACTACGACGCCTTCAAGGCAGAGGGCTGCGAGGTCTACTCCGTGTCGTGCGACACGCACTTTGTCCACAAGGCCTGGCACGACGAGTCCGAGCGCATCTCCAAGGTGACCTACCCGATGCTGGCCGACCCCGCGCACGTCCTCGCGCGCGACTTCGAGGTGCTGATCGAGGGCGACGGCCTGGCCGAGCGCGGCGCCTTCATCGTGGACCCGGACGGGCGCATCCAGGTGTACGAGGTCACGGCAGGCGGCATCGGCCGCAACGCCAGGGAGCTCCTGCGCCTGGTGCAGGCCGCCAAGTTCGTGCGCGAGCACGGCGACCAGGTGTGCCCAGCCAAGTGGAAGCCGGGCGCGGAGACGCTCAAGCCCTCGCTCGACCTGGTCGGACAGCTCTAATCGATAGCGAGCGGAATTTTTGGGATGGCTGAGCGGGCCCGTCGGCTGCGTCGGCGGGCCCGCCCTTACGCCGGGACCGCGGGGGAGGCAAGAACATGGACGAGAAGAACGTGGACAACGTGTACGACGCGGTGATCATAGGCGGTGGCCCGGCGGGGCTGACGGCGGCGCTGTACCTGGCGCGGGCGCGCTACCGCGTGCTCGTGGTCGAGCGCGAGCACTTTGGCGGGCAGATCACCATCACGTCTGAGGTTGTCAACTATCCGGGCGTGCTCAGCGCGAGCGGATCGGAGCTCACGGACACGATGCGCCGCCAGGCCGAGGCCTTTGGCGCGGAGATGCTGCTCGCGGACGTGGAGTCGCTCGACCTCACGGGCGACGTCAAGCTGGTGCGCACCTCGCGCGGCGACGTGCGCTGCCTGGCAGTGCTGCTCGCGACGGGCGCCTCGCCCAGGTCCGCGGGCTTCGCGGGCGAGGACGCGTTCCGCGGTCACGGTGTGGCGTACTGCGCCACCTGCGACGGCGAGTTCTTCACGGGCCGACCGGTCTTTGTGGTTGGTGGCGGCTTTGCCGCCGCCGAGGAGGCCGTGTTCCTGACCAAGTACGCCTCGCACGTGACGGTGCTGGTCCGCGGGGAGGACTTCACCTGCGCGGCCGCCACGGCGGAGGCGACGCGCGCGAACCCCAAGGTCACCGTGCACACCAACGCCGAGCTCACGGCTGTGGAGGGCGACTCCGCGGTGCGCGACGTCCGCTGGCGAGACCGCGTGACGGGGGAGGAGCGCGACTTTGCGCCGGAGGACGGCGGTCCCGTGGGCGTCTTCGTCTTTGTGGGATATGCGCCCGCGACTTCGCTCGTGGCGGGCGTGGCAAGGCTGGACGACCATGGCTACGTGATCGTGGACGACCACCAGATGACGAGCGCGGACGGGCTCTTCGCCGCGGGCGACGTGTGCCAGAAGCGCCTGCGCCAGGTGGCGACCGCGGTGGGCGAGGGCGCTGCCACGGCGACCGAGATGGAGCGCTACCTCAAGCGCGCCCAGGAGCGCACGGGCATCGTCCCCCGGCAGCCCGCGAGTCGCACGCGCGACGTCGCGACGGGCGAGAAGGACGTGGCGCCCGCTGCTGCGGCCGGGACCTCGGCTCCGGCCTCGGGTGCAACGGGCGGCGACTCGCCCATTGACGAGGCGATGGCAGCCCAGCTCGACGCGGTCTTCTCGCGCATGGAAAGCGACGTGACGCTGAGGGTGCACCTCGATGGGTCGGACGCCTCCGCGGAGCTGCGAGCGTACATGGACGCGCTCGCGGGGCTGAGCGACCGGCTCTCCGTGGAGGTGGCGGACGCCGCCGCCGACGACCCGGCGGAGCTTCCCTTTGTGGAGCTGGTGCGTGCGGACGAAACGGCGTGTGGCATGGCGTTCCACGGCGTGCCGGGCGGGCACGAGTTCACCTCGTTCGTGCTGGGCATCTACAACGCCGCGGGTCCGGGTCAACCCATCGCCGCAAGCGACCGTGAGGCCATCGCGCGGATTTCGCGGCCGGTGGGGCTCAAGGTGCTCGTGGGGCTCTCGTGCACCATGTGCCCGGACGTGGTGGTGGCCTGCCAGCGCATGGCCGCGGACAACCCGCAGGTCACGGCCGACGTGTACGACGTCAACCGCTTCCCGACGCTGCGCGAGCGCTACGACGTGATGAGCGTGCCGTGCCTTGTGGTGGAAGACGGCTCGGGCGAGCGCGTCACGTTTGGGAAGAAGGGGCTGTCGCAAATCCTGGACCTGGTGGGGTAGGGTTTCGCAACGCAAATGCAAATAGTCACACTCCGTCGTACGGGTCATGCCAACGGTGGAGTGTGATTCTCTCACGGCTTGGACTATTGAGGACCGCTCATGCAGCTATGCCACTTGGCTACGGACCCATCTCGTAAACTCATCTAGGGATACCTTGCTGGCGGCAATGCCGAGCATCACCTCGCAGAACTCTGTGTGACGTGAGCCATGGCACATGTGCGCGAAATGTCATCTGGGAATGCGCTCACTTGGCAAGCTCCTCGAAGACGTCGGCGTACTCGTCCATGAAGTCCACAGCGACGTCCACCATGTCCGGGTTGGCAACGCCAGCTGCCGGAGAGATGGTCACCCAGGGCTTATTGTTCTTGAGCACGGTGACAGGCCTCCCGGAGCGGTTCACCTCCGCCGTCACGCGAGAGAAATTGTTCTTTGCCTCGGCGAGGCCAATCGTCGTTGCATGCATGTCTATCTCCTTCCCAATTGGCAATAATTATAGCCAAATATTTGACCAATATACTGGTGTGAGAGAGAAGGAGAGGGCCTGAGATTGTGCGGTGAACCAGGGTTTGCGAATTCGAGACCTCGTCCAAACCGCCAGCTGTTTGCGCGGACGCCCTTGAAGGAGGCCCTATCCCACGAGGCCGACCACGTCGATCGCGGTGACCAGCACGCCGATCATTACGAGTGCGACCTTGGTGGTCGTGGTGTTCTTCCACTTGCCCATGACCCGCTCGGACGAGGTGAGGTACACCTGCAGGAACACGGTGATGGGCAGCTGGAGCGAAAGCAGCGCCTGGCTGAGCACGAGCCCCTGGAAGGAGTCGCGCACAAGCAGGCACACGAGCGCCGCCACGACCATGCAAAGCAGCACGCCCAGGGAGGAATGCCGGTCGTGGATGTCGTACTCCTCGCCAAACATGCCGGCGCTGATGGTGCCTGCCGCCATGGCCGCCGTGATGGAGGACGAGAGCCCCGCCAGCAGCAGCGCCAGCGCAAAGACCACCGTGGACGCCTGGCCCAGGATGGGCGAGAGCGTGTCCGCCGCCGCGGCGAGGTCCGTCACGACCATGCCGTGCGTGAAGAACGTCGTGGCAGCCAGTATCACCATGGCCGAGTTTATGGCCCAGCCAACGCCCATGGAGAAGAGCGTGTCCACAAACTCGTGACTCAGCCGATCGCGCACCACGTCGTCACCGCGCGCCTCGAAGTGCTGGCTCTGGATGACCTCGGAGTGCAGGAAGAGGTTGTGCGGCATCACCACGGCGCCCAGCACGCTCATCACGATGGAGAGCGACCCCTTGGGGAGGTTCGGCGTGACCCAGCCGGCGCCCGCCTGCGCCCAGTCCACGTGCACGAGGGCGAGCTCGAACAGAAACGACAGCCCGATGAGCGAGACGAATGCGATGATCCATCGCTCCACGCGCTTGTACGAGCTGCTCATCAGCAGCGCCGTGGAGGCCGCGGCCACGAGCAGGCTCCCTATGGGAAGAGGCAGGCCAAACAGCATCTGCAGCGCGACGGCACCGCCCAGGACCTCGGCCAGCGCCGTCGCGACGGTGGCGAGGTAGGCACTCGCCAGGATGAGGCGCGCAACCCAGCGCGGCAGGTGCGCCGTGGTCGCCTCGGCCAGGCACTCGCCCGTGGCGATGCCAAGGTGGGCGGCGTTGTGCTGCAGGATGATGAGCATGACGGTGGAGAGCGTGACCACCCACAGCAGCCCATAGCCAAACTGCGAGCCGGCTGCCATGTTGGACGCCCAGTTGCCGGGGTCGATGAACCCCACGGTCACGAGCAGGCCCGGCCCGATGCTCCTCAGGATCTCGAGGCCGCCGTGGCCGCCCGTCCTCTTTCCTCCAAAGCGCTCCCGCGCCCGTTGTGCGATTCCGTTCATAGGTGACTCCTAAAGTAAGCTTTAGTTAACAATAATTGTCTACCCACTTGTGGGAAGGTCACGCACGGTATACGGGTATTCTTTCACTTTTCTGAACCCATGGCGGCGCGGGCGAGAAGGACGTGGCCCCGTGCCCGCCGCCGGGCCATAAAAGAAGCCCCGCGCCGGCGTGCGACGCGGGGCTCGCTGTCATCCCTTGGGGAAGAGGCTACTTCTTGGCCTTGCCCTGGTTGGCGACGGCGTTAATCTTCTTCTCGATCGTCTCGGGATCGCCGATGTAGTGCTTGTCGAGGATGTTCCAGTCCTTGTCAAAGGTGTAGGAGCAGGGGACGCCGGTCGGGATGTTGACCTTGAGGATCTCCTCGGGGGTGAGGTGCTCGAGCTGCATCACGAGGGCGCGCAGGCTGTTGCCGTGGGCCGCGATGAGCACGCGCTTGCCGGCCTCCATCTGGGGCTTGATCTCCTGCTCAAAGTACGGCCACGCGCGGGCGATGGTGTCCTTCAGGCACTCGGTGTAGGGGAGGTCCTCCTGCGGCACGTCGCGGAACTGGTCCTGGATGTGCGGGTCGCGGGGATCGCCGGGCTTGAGCGCGGGCGGCTGGACGTCGAAGGAGCGACGCCAGATGAGGACCTGCTCCTCGCCGTGCTCCTCGGCGGCCTTGGCCTTGTTCAGGCCCTGCAGCGCGCCGTAGTGACGCTCGTTGAGGCGCCAGGTCTTGTGGACGGGCAGCCATGCGCGGTCCATCTCGTCCAGGACGATGTTGAGGGTGTGGATGGCGCGCTTGAGCAGCGACGTGTAGCAGACGTCAAAGTCGTAGCCCTGCTCCTTGAGGGCCTTGCCGCCAGCTGCGGCCTCTGCGCGGCCGGTGTCCGTCAGATCGACGTCGGTCCAGCCGGTGAAGAGGTTCTTGAGGTTCCACTCCGACTCACCGTGACGGATGATGACGAGCTTCATAGTGTCTTCTGCCATGCCTGTTCCTTTCTGTAGAAACGCTTGCGCCAAACACTTGACTCCCTACATTCTAAGGCACGCGCACGCGCGCTTGCGCATCAAGTTTGCGGCGTCCGCGCGCGTCCCAAATGGACGGCAATCCGTGGGCAACCGCGCCGCAGGGCAGGCTCGAAGCCGGCGGAGGCGCCGCTAGTCGGCCACGTCCGCGTCGAGCGTGACGCTCACCGTGAGCTCGGGGTGCGCCGCGCGGACCTCGTCCACGATCTGGTGGTACAGCGCCTCGCGGTCGGGCAGGGCAAAGTCCAGCACCACGTCAAAGTGGAGGGAGTGGCTCTTCTCGTCCAGGTAGAAGCCGTGCATCTGGAGCACGCCGTCGTGCGACATGACCATGCGCGTGACGTCGCTGCGCAGCGCGGCCGCCGCGTCGTCCGCGGTGTTGCGCGAGTAGATTCCCACGGCCGCCATGAGCACGCGGCCCTGCGTGGCCTGGTACACGCCACGCTGGATGCGGCGGGTCATCTGGTCGATCTGCGCGGCGGTCATGGTGTCGGGCACCTCTGTGTGGACGGAGCCCACCAGGTGCTCGGGGCCGTAGGAGTGGAGGAGAAGGTCGTAGGCGCCGTGGGCGTCGGGGTCTGCCTCGACTATGCCCTTGACCTTGGCCGTGATGTCCTCGTCCGGGCGCTCGCCCAGGATCTGGCTGAGGGTGGAGCCCAGCATCTCGAGGCCGGACTTGACGATCACGACCGATATCGCAGCGCCCACCCAGGCCTCGATCGCGACGCCCGTGCCGATGAAGACCAGCGCCGCGGCCAGCGTGGAGAGCGACAGCACCGCGTCGAACAGCGCGTCCGCGCCGGAGGCCACCAGAGAGTCGGAGTCGACGCGCTCGCCCGTCGCCTTGACGTGGCGGCCCAGCAGGAGCTTGACCACGACGGCCGCCGCGATGATCACGAGCGAGACGGGCGTGTAGTCGGGCGTCTGCGGGAAGGCGATGCCCTTGACGGACTCCACGAGCGACGTGACGCCGGCGTACAGCACGAGGACCGAGATGACGGTGGACGAGAGGTACTCGACGCGCCCGTAGCCCAGGGGGTGGCGCTTGTCGGGCCGCTTGGTCGCGAGCTTGGTCCCCACGATGGTGATGACGGAGCTCATGGCGTCCGAGAGGTTGTTGACCGCGTCCATCGTCACGGCGACGGAGCGTGTCGCGATGCCGACGGCCGCCTTGAATGCGGCGAGAAGGACGTTCGCCGCGATCCCGAGCACGCTCGTGCGCACGATGGTCGCCTCGCGCGGCGAGCCCGAGGCCATGCCCCTGTCCTGCGTCACGTTCTTCTCTTCCTGCGCTGTCATATGAATGCACGTCTTTTCTCATGAGGGGAGGCGGCCGCCATGGTGTGCGACCGCCTCCCGGTGTGTGTGACTCGAGCCCAGTCTAGTGCGCGGCGTGGGGGATTGCCGCGCCTTCGCAAAGGCTACAGCTGGGCTGCGATGGCCTTCTCGACCTCTGCCATGTCGACCGTGGGCTCGAAGCGGGCCTGGAGGTTGCCGTCGCGGTCCACGAGGAACTTGGTGAAGTTCCACATGATGTAGGCCTTGTCGCCAAACTTCCTGTTGTTTGCGTCCGCGAACTTCTTGAGGGCGAGCGCCTTGACGCCCTTGCCAAAGCCCTGGAACGGCCTTTCGGTCGCGAGATCCCTGAACAGGGGGTCGGCGCCGTCGCCGTTGACCTCGATCTTCTTGAACTGGGGGAACTCCGTGCCGAACTTCATGGTGCAGAACTGGTGGATCTCGTCGTCGGACTCGGGCGCCTGGCCGGCAAACTGGTTGCAGGGGAAGTCCAGGATCTCGAAGCCGCGGTCGCGGTACTTTGCGTAGATGCGCTCGAGGTCGTCGTACTGGGGGGTGAAGCCGCAGCCGGTGGCGGTGTTTACGATGAGAAGGACCTTGCCCCTGTAGGCGTCGAGGCTCGTGGTGGTGCCGTCCTGCTTGGTCACGGTGTAGTCGAAGTAGCTCATGTGCGGTCTCCTTACATATATGTGAGTGCACGTCGCGTGTGGGTGGGGGTAGGGCCCCTCCCGTTGGCCATAACTATAGCACGCAATCGTATAGTGCGCGATGTAAATGTGGATTGTGACGAACGTGTGATGACGGAAGTAGAGTTAACCGCGCTTTACTTTTGACGCTCCGTCGGATACCATGTACTCGTCAAGCGGGAACCCCCGCTAACACATCGCTTACCTCTACCCGGGATGCGGATCCTCTCCCCGCAAGACTGGGTCCCAGCCCCGCCGACGACCCCCTTCCTTCGTCGGCGGGGCATCTTTGTGCGGTGGTCGAGGCGTGAGGGGGGGGAGTAGAGGCCGCCCCGCACCGGATTCCACGTGGGATGCGGCGCGGATGTGGGTATAGTTATACCAGGCTAACAAATACTTCGTCCGAGCGGCTCGACCGCACGGGCGTGAAGGAGGTACAAATGCTGCTGGACCTCGTCATCGTCGCCGCGATCGCCGTGGCGTTCGTGCTGTGCGTGAGGAGCCTGGCCAAGGGCGGCGGCAGCTGCTCGAGCTGCGCGCAGGAGGCAACCTGCCCCGCGCATGCAGGTGGCGCCAAGACGTGCCCCGTCGCGAAGGACATGGTCGCCAAGGCGGATGCCGCGCTCTCGTCTGCAGGGAAGCGCAAGTAGGGGGAGCCGTCCTTCTCGCCCGCGGTCCATTTGTATTAAGATTTGAACGTTTGCGCGACGGGGCTCCGGAGGCGACCGCTTGCCTTGTGGAGGCCGCGTCTCGCAGACCCAATGCCCCTTGGTAACAGACGCGTAATCTGCATGTGCCAAGGTGCAACTGGTATGACTGACTGCTCGGCGTGTGCCCGTACGCACTACGGAAGGATCTGGCATGAGTGATAGGAATGTCGACTTTGTGCTCAGGACGGTGGAGAAGCGCGACATTCGCTTTGTCCGCCTCTGGTTTACCGACGTCCTTGGCAGGCTGAAGTCCTTTGCGATCTCGTCCGAGGACCTGGAGGAGGCCTTCGAGGAGGGCATCGGCTTCGACGGCTCGTCCGTGGAGGGCTTCGTCTCGTCCGAGGAGTCGGACATGCTGGCGTTCCCCGACCCGACGACCTTCCAGATCCTGCCCTGGAGGCCGGAGCAGCACGGCGTCGCGCGCGTGTTCTGCGACATCAAGACGCCGTCGCGCGAGCCGTTCGAGGGCGACTCCCGCTCCTGCCTGGAGCGCGTGTTCCGCATGGCGGACGCCAAGGGCTACGTGCTCAACGTGGGGCCGCGCATCGAGTACTTCTACTTTGGAAACGACAAGGACCCCATCCCGCAGGACAACGGCGGCTACTTCGAGCTCACGACGTCCGACGTGGCGACTGACCTCCGTCGCTCGACCACGCTCATGCTCGAGCGCATGTCCATCCCCGTGGCGTACTCGTTCCACGCCACGGCGCCGTCGCAGAACACGGTGGAGCTGCGCTACACCGAGGCCAGGAGCTGCGCTGACAACATCATGACCGCACGCGTGGTCATCAGGCAGGAGGCCCACCAGAACGGGCTCTTTGCCTCGTTCATGCCCAAGCCGCTCAACGGCTACCTGGGCTCCGGCATGTTCCTGTACGAGTCGCTCTTCGACCACGAGGGCAACAACCTGTTCTGGGCGCCCAAGACCCAGAACGACGCCCACCTGAGCGAGCTCGCGCAGCACTACGTGGCCGGACTCCTGAAGTACGCTCCCGATAGCCTGCTCGTCTCCAACCCCACCGTCAACTCGTACAAGCGCCTCGTGCCCAACGGGGAGGTTCCCATCTACACCACGTGGGGTCGCAAGAACCGTACCGCGCTCGTGCGCATCCCCACGCACAAGCCGGGCAAGCACCAGTCCACGCGCGTGGAGCTCAGGAACCCGGATCCCACGGCAAACCCGTACCTCACCATCGCGCTGACGCTCGCCGCCGGCATCCGCGGCATCGAGGAGGGTCTCGAGCTTCCGCCCGAGGCGATGACGGACCCCGCCGCGATGAGCGAGTCCGAGCGCCAGGCGGCTGGCATCGAGCGCCTGCCGCGCGACCTTGGCGAGGCCATCGAGCGCTTTGAGGGGAGCAGCTTCGTGCGCGAGGTGCTGGGCGACCACATCACGGACTTCTATGCGGAGGAGAAGAGAAAAGAGTGGGACGAGTACTGCTCCACCGTCACGGAGTGGGAGCGCAGGAAGTACTACGCCGGCGTGTAGGCGTCGGCTGAGGCGCCGCGTCCTTCTCCCCCGCGGGGTGATTGTTAATAGCGCGTGGCCGATAGTATAAAGGGTGGGTTACTGAAACATGACCTGCCTACGGATTGAGGGCGACCGTCCACATAATGGGACGGTCGCCCTCATATTTGGTGGTGTACGGTTTCGAACACGAACGCGATTTTTGACCATTCGATTTCGATAACCGAAAAAGTGATATATGGATGGGAACAATAATCACGTTTCATATACCATTGGGGACATTCGCAGGGGGCTTTCAAGCGAACTGCGTCCGCGGTCGAGCCGGCCAGCTCGTCTGGCCGTCCGCCGTATTGCACGGCTGCAAGTAGGGGACTTCAGCGCGAGTTGAAGGGGAGACTGGAATGAAGAGAAACAGCTGCGTCCGATTGCGTGCACTGCCATTGGTGATGGCAATGTCGCTGGCGATGGTGCTGACCGTGTTCGTCACGGGCTGCTCGTCGTCGAGCTCGTCTAGCAAGAGCACGAGCAAGAAGGCATCCGAGAAGATCGAGTTGGTCCACAAGGGCAAGCTCACGGTGGCGTCAGACCTGGCGAACCCGCCGTTCGACTACATGGAGGGCACCACCAAGAAGGGCTTCGAGGTCGAGCTGATGGACGCGCTCGCCAAGAAGCTCGGGCTCACGGTCAACTACCTGAACCCGATGAAGTTCGACTCCATCATCCCCACCGTCAAGCAGGGCGGCAAGGCGGACGTCGGCGCCTCCAACTTCACGATCACTGCCGACCGCAAGAAGGAGATCGACTTCACGGACGCCTACATCGACTCCAACCAGGGCATCGTGACCAGCAAGGCCACGGCATCCTCGGTCGGGTCCGACGTGAACGTCCTCAACAAGTCGGGCGTGACGGTTGCCGTGCAGTCCGGCACCACGGGCGAGTCCTGGGTAGAGGAGAACCTGCCCAATGCCAAGGTCGTGGCGCTTGACGACCCAATCTCGGCCCTGTCCGGCGTCTCGACCGGCCTGTACAACGCGGCCGTCGCGGACCTGCCCGTCATGCAGTACGAGGTGAAGAACTCCTACACGAGCCTCTCCGTCGCGAAGGAAATCGCGACCGGCGAGCAGTACGGCATCGTCGTCAGCAAGGACAACCCCGCGCTCACGAAGGCCCTCAACAAGGCACTCAAGCAACTGCGCAAGGATGGCACCCTGTCCACGTTCGAGAAGAAGTGGTTCGGCGTCGACTACGAGGCGCAGTCCGCGAGCGCCGCGGCCACCTCGACCACGACGAACGGCGACGCCGGCTCCGTGGTCGTGAGCAAGGCGACCGCACGTCCCAACGAGGACGGCGGCGACCGCGTCATCGGCGGCATCAACACGCGCCTGACGTGGGAGGCCACCACCAAGGTCGAGGACGGCGTCTCGTCCGTCACCCTGAAGCTCCCGAGCGACGCCTCGTTCGAGGGGTCCACCACCAAGGTCACCGTGCTCAAGGGCCTCACGCGCGTCAACATCGACGGCAAGGCCACGGCCAAGGGCAACACGGTAACGATCAAGTTCGCGAGCCCAATTCCCAACGGGTCGCTCCTCAGGCTCGAGATCACGGACATGAAGTTCCCTAACCAGGGCGGCAAGTACCAGGTCACGGGCAGCTACACGACCGCTGCTGGCGTCAAGGGCACGCTTCCCGCGTCCGCGAAGATCAAGACCATCTCCAACACCCCGGTGCAGCAGATCGTCATGTGGCTTGACGGCCAGCCCTGGGTCACCGCCTGGAACTCCGTGCCCTTCCTCAACATGTTCTTCAAGCCGCAGCTCCTCGTGACCTCTTTCGTCTCGCTCTTCGGCGGCTGGGTGCTCTGCCTGCTCATCGTGGTCATCTCGTACCCGTTCGCCATCGCGCTCGGCCTGCTGTTCGCCATGATGAAGATCTCGCGCTTCAAGGTCCTGCGCGGCCTGGCGTCCATCTACATCAACCTCCTGCGCGGCACGCCGCTCTTCCTGCAGATCTACATCATGTTCTTCGGCCTGCCGATGATTGGCATCAACATCGACAACAACGTCCTGGGCGTCATTGTGATGGCCATCAACTCCTCCGCCTACCAGGCAGAGATCTACCGCGCGGGCATCCTCTCGATCCCCAATGGCCAGTACGAGGCCGCGGCGTCCCTCGGCATGAACAGGGCACAGACCATGTTCACCGTCATCCTGCCGCAGATGGTCCGTCGCGTCATCCCCACCGTCACGAGCGACTTCATCACGTCCTACAAGGACACCTCGCTCCTCTCCTCCGTCGGCGTCATGGAGCTCATGATGTTCTCGAAGAACCTCACCACCACCACCGGCAACATTACGCCGTACATGGCCGCCGCCATCTACTATCTGATCGTCACCCTGCCGCTCATCAAGGTCGTCAGCATCGTCGAGAAGCACCTCGCGGACGCCGAGAACGGCGTTGGCCCCAGGCCGCGCGGCCGTGCCGCCAAGCGCGTCGAGGCAGCCGAGGGCGAGAAGGGCGAGTCCGCCGAGCAGGACGCCGAGCCCAAGGACACCAGCGCGTTCGAGGCGCTCGCCGCACCGTTCCGCTCCCACGCAAGTCAGGAGGCCTAGCAGATGAAGTCATTCATGAAGTCTGGAGCCAAGGAGCTCGAGGTACCTCCCGCGATGGACGCGGAGGAGGCCGCGCGCAAGGCCTACGAGCACGACCAGGGCCTCACCAAGCACACCTTCAAGCCGGGCGAGCACCCCATCGTCCGCATCGAGCACCTCAACAAGACGTTCACGGACACGCCCGTCCTGCGTGACGTCAACCTCGACGTCTGGAACGGCGAGATCGTCGTCGTGCTGGGCCCGTCCGGATCCGGCAAGTCCACGATGCTTCGCTGCATCAACATGCTCGAGACGCCCACCGCGGGCCACATCCTGATCGAGGACCAGGAGATTACCGGTAGCAAGAAGACCGACGTCAACAAGCTCCGCCGCGACCTGGGCATGGTGTTCCAGGGGTTCAACCTCTTCCCGCACATGACCGCGCTCGAGAACGTCATGGTGGGCCAGGTCAAGGTCCTCAAGAAGCCCAAGGAGGAGGCGCGCGTCGAGGCGCTCAAGCAGCTCAAGGCCGTCGGCCTGGCCGACCGCGCGGACTACAAGCCGCCCCAGCTCTCCGGCGGCCAGCAGCAGCGCGTCGCCATCGCCCGTGCGGTGGCCATGCACCCCAAGGTCATCCTGTTCGACGAGCCAACGTCCGCCCTCGACCCCGAGCTCGTGCGCGACGTCCTCAACGTCATGCGCGACCTGGCGCTGCACAGCGGCATGACCATGATCGTCGTCACGCACGAGATGGACTTCGCCCGCGACGTCGCGGACAGGGTCGTCTTCATGGAGGGCGGCGTCGTGGTGGAGCAGGGCCTGCCCAGCGAGGTGTTCGACCACCCCAAGGCGCAGCGCACCAAGGAGTTCCTGGGCCACATTCGCTAGTGGCGATAACCCGTTATGCTTTGTCCAAAAGCCTGTTTTCTGCTTTGACATTGCATGCGGTTGCAAACGTGCCAAAGATTTATGCTAACCTTACCGGGGATGCCCTTGGGCATCCCCGGTTTTTGCAGGAGCGTACCAAGGTTGGAGGTCATGGATGCACCACAAGAACATCCTGCTGGTCGCAAAGACCTCACGTTACATCGACCGCATGCGCGAACTCAAGCATGCCCTCGACGTTTCCATTCTGCCCACGACGCCCGAGACCTTCTCCCAGGCGATTTCGTCCGGACACGAGTTTGACCTCGTAGTACTGGACTCCAACGGGCTGGAGCAGGATACGCTCAACGCTGTGGACTCCTACGTCTCCGACAACGGCTTCATTCCCACGCTGATCATCCAGGACGAGAGCAAGCTCAGCTCGCTGCACATGCCCGCGCAGGGCCGCAACGACTTCATCCTCTCCTCCGCGGGCGAGGCGGAGTTCGAGGTGCGCTGCGCGCTGCTGCTGTGGCCGGGCGAGGAGAGCGCCCCCGCGGACATCGTGACCGTGGACAACATGACCATCAACCTGGCCACCTACCAGGTCTACATCGACGACGAGCCCGTCGACCTCACGCTCATGGAGTACTCGCTCCTCTCGTTTTTGGCGACGCACCCCTCCCGCGCCTACTCGCGCGAGACGCTGCTGCACCGCGTCTGGGGCTTCGAGTACTGCGGCGGCACGCGCACGGTCGACGTGCACATCAGGCGCGTCCGCTCCAAGGTGGGCCCTCAGGTCGCCTCGCACATCGTCACGGTGCGCGGCGTCGGCTACCTCTTCAAGCTCTAGCGCCCGCATTTCTCCCTGGCATGTCCCTGGGGGAGAAGAACGATACGATTCGCTTGCGTCCCGGTTGTGCCGGGGCGCTTTTTTCGTGCGGAAACGCACGGACGGGCGCGATGCCGTTGGCGTTTCAGGAATCCAAAAGCGTTGTTCCAGAGACGTGTCGCATGGGCAGGCGCGAATTCATCCGCACGTGCAAGGGTAGAGTCAGGTTGTGGACAAAGACGTAAGGCGCGACAGCGCCCATGAGAGAAGGGGTCAGCATGAGCGAGAGCGACAACGGCCGCCCACCGATTCCTGGGACGGACCAGACCGCGGTCCAGCCGACCGCGCAGCTAGTAACGCCGCAGGCACAGCCGACGGGGGATGCCTCCCAGGGAGCGGCGGGAACGGGAACCAACGGGCCAGGGGTGCCGGGCACGCCGGGCACCAACGGGCCAGAGGCGCCGGATGGCAAGGGCAAGAAGAAGCACGGCCACGCCCTGAGGAACGCGATCCTGGGTCTGTGCGGCGGCATCGTGGGTGCGCTTCTCGTCGTGTTCGCGCTCAACGGCATGGGCTTCTTCGCGAATGGCTCCAGCTCGTCGACCACGTCGAGCAGCACCGCGGGCAAGACCATCAACATCAAGAACACCGACGAGGCCACCACGGCGCAGGCCGCGGCCGCCAAGGCGCTGCCGTCCGTCGTCGTGGTGAACGTCACCACGAGCAGCGGCTCCGGCCTCGGCTCGGGCGTGATCTATGACAAGAAGGGCGACATCATCACGAACTACCACGTGATCGAGGGCGCCACCTCCATCTCCGTCACGATCAACAACAAGAGCTACGACGCCACGGTCGTGGGCTCGGACTCCTCGAGCGACATCGCGGTCATCAAGGTCAACCTGGGCGACACGGAGGTCACCCCCATCGAGGTTGGCGATTCCGACAAGCTCGTCGTGGGCGACTGGGTCATGACCGTCGGCAGCCCGTTTGGCCTGGACCAGTCCGTCTCCGCGGGCATCGTGAGCTCACTCTCGCGCAACCAGGTCATGCAGTCCTCCTCGGGCGAGACGATCTACACCAACCTCATCCAGACGGACGCGGCCATCAACCCCGGCAACTCCGGCGGCGCGCTCGTCAACTCCAAGGGCCAGCTCGTGGGCATCTGCACGCTCTTCTCGTCTGACACGGACTCCTTCGCCGGCATCGGCTTCGCGATCCCGGGCAACTACGCGACCAAGATCGCGGACAAGATCATCGCGGGCAAGACGGTCACGCACGCATACATCGGCCTCTCCATGCAGACCGTGAACTCGCAGAACGCCAAGTCCAACAACCTCTCGGTCAGCGAGGGCGCCTACGTGGTCGAGGTCACGAGCGGCAGCCCCGCGGACAAGGCCGGCATCAAGAAGGGCGACATCATCACCGCGGTCGACGGCGAGGACATCACCTCCGCGGATGGCATGATCCTGGCGGTGCGCTCGCACGACATCGGCGACAAGATCAAGGTCACGTTCATGCGTGGCACCACCAAGAAGACGGTCGAGGTCACGCTGGGCGACGACTCCGCGCTGCAGAAGGAGCAGAGCAGCTCCAACGGCACCACGGACATCAACAACACGAACACCAACACGAACACGAACGGCGACGGCTCGGGCAACAGCGACTCGCAGGACCAGCTGCTGCAGGAGATCTACCAGTACCTGCAGGACAACCACGGCGGCTCGTACAGCACCACGTCCACCACGAGCACGTCGAGCTCCAAGAGCTAGCGTTCGGGCGGCTGGCAGACAGGCAAGGTGCATCACAGGGGGCGCGTCCCACGGGGCGTGCCCCCTTGCCGTGCCGCGCGCCGGCGGGATGGCGTCCGGGGCATCTGCTAGCATACGGGCGAGAAGGACGGCGTCCGCGGCAGATGCCGCGGCGGGAGGGGGATTGCCATGGCGTATGCGGAGGACCCGGCGTACTGCGAGGTCTGCGGGGAGCGGCTCGTGCTGCGGGAGCAGCCGGAGGACGGCCCCCAGCCGTGGTGCCCCCACTGCGAGGCGTGGCGCTACCCGCACTTCAGCGTGGGCGTGAGCATGATCGTGTACCACCCGGACGGCGAGCGCATCCTCACGATCGACCAGTACGGCAAGCACGGGATCCTCGTGGCCGGCTACGTGGCGCGCGGGGACGACCTGGAGTCCACGGTGCGCCGCGAGGTCCGCGAGGAGACGGGCCTGGAGCTGGCAACCGTCACCTACAACGCAAGCTCGTTCTTCTCGCCCTCAAACACGCTGATGGTCAACTTCGTGTGCCGGGCAAAGGGGTCTGACGTGCACCTCAACGAGGGCGAGGTCGACTCCGCGCACTGGGTGGACGCGCACGAGGTGCTGGGCGCCATGCCCGAGGGCTCGCTCGCGCGGTGGTTTGTGCAGAGGCACCTGGAGTCCCGGGGTTGGGGTAAGCTCTAGTCCGCACCCAGACGTTTGGAGGATGGCATGGCAGATCAGGATGGCAGGGGCTCGGCGCCCGAGGGCACGCAGTTCTCGCTCTTTGGAACCGGGGGACAGGAGCCGCCCGCGCGTGCGGGGGAGAAGGGCAAGGCCTCCCCGGCGGAGCGCGCGGCGGAGCTCAACCGCATCCTGCGCCATGCCGCCTACGCCTACTACGCGCTCGACAACCCGGAGATGACGGACGCGCAGTTTGACCGCTACCTGCGCGAGCTGCAGCAGATCGAGGCGGAGCACCCGGCCCTGGTGACGCCGGACTCCTACACGCAGCGCGTGGGCGGCTACGTGAGCGAGCAGTTTGCCCCCGTGCGCCACGCGCAGCGCATGTACTCCATAGATGACGCCATGAACCTGGACGAGCTGGACGAGTGGCTGCGCCGCACGGACGAGGCCCTGGGCTCCACGCCGCAGAACCCCGTCGCCTACACCTGCGAGCTCAAGATCGACGGTCTGGGCATCGCCCTCACCTACGAGGACGGGCGCCTGGTGCGCGCGGCCACGCGCGGCGACGGCACCACGGGCGAGGACGTGACCCAGAACGCGCTCACCATTCGCGACATCCCGCGGACGCTCGCGCCGGAGGGCCTCGCGCTGGTGGCGGACGGCGGCTTTGGCCACTCCATCGAGGTGCGCGGCGAGGTCTACATGCCCAAGCACTCCTTTGTGCGGCTGAACGAGGAGAACGACGCCGCGGGCCGCGCGCCCTTCGCCAACCCCAGAAACGCGGCCGCAGGGTCGCTCCGCCAGAAGGACCCCAAGGTCACGGGCGCGCGCGACCTGGAGACCTTCATCTACGCCGTGGCGGACGAGGGCCCGCTCGCCGTCGACACGCAGAGCGACTTTCTGGGGTGGCTGCGCAAGTGCGGCTTCAGCGTGAACCCGCACGCCCGCCGCGTGGACTCTGCGGCCGAGGTGCACCAGTACTGCGCCGATGCCCTCGCGCACCGCGAGGACCTGGACTACGACATCGACGGCGTGGTGGTGAAGGCGGACTCGTTTGCCGCGCAGGCCAACCTGGGCTTCACGGCGCGCGCGCCACGCTGGTCCATCGCGTTCAAGTTCCCGCCGGAGGAGAAGAGCACCGTCCTGAGGGAGATCCGCGTCCAGGTGGGACGCACCGGCGTGCTGACGCCGGTGGCGGAGTTCGACCCCGTCGTGGTGGCGGGTTCCACCATCGCGCGCGCGACGCTCCATAACATAGACGAGGTGCGCCGCCGCGACGTGCGCGTGGGCGACACCATCGTGGTGCACAAGGCCGGCGACGTCATCCCGGAGGTCGTGGGCCCCAAGGACCCGGACTCCGCCGAGCACCTGGCCCGCCCGCTGTGGGAGATGCCCGCGACCTGCCCCAGCTGCGGCAGCCCCGTGGTACGCGAGGAGGGCGAGGTGGCCTACCGCTGCGTGTCGATCGACTGCCCCGCGCAGGCCACGGAGCGCCTCATCCACTGGGGCAGCCGCAACGCCATGGATATCGACGGCCTGGGCGAGGAGATCGTCCAGCGCATGGTGCAGCAGGGGCTGCTGCTGGACGTGGCGGACTTCTACACGCTGACGGAGGACGAGCTCGCATCCCTCGACACGGGCCGCAGCTATGAGACGGCCGGCAAGGACCACGAGGTGGGCGACTCCATCGTGGTGGGCAGGACCATCGCGCGCAAGATCCTGGCGCAGGTGGAGGAGTCCAAGTCGCGCGGCCTGGCCCGCGTGCTCTTTGGCCTGGGCATCCGTCACGTGGGCGCCAACGTCGCGACGCTCTTGGCAAACACGTTCGGCTCCATGGAGCGCCTCATGCTCGCGAGCGAGGAGGACATCTCCCAGATCGACGGCATCGGGCCGAAGATAGCGGCAAGCGTGAGGGAGTTCTTCTCCATCCCCAAGAACGTCGAGGTGGTGGAGCGCCTGCGCAAGAGCGGCGTGAGCATGGAGCAGGAGGGCTTTGGCGAGGAGCCGGAGCAGCCCCAGACGCTCGCGGGCCTCACCTTTGTGCTTACGGGCACGCTCGAGAAGTACACCCGCACCGAGGCGGGCAACCGCCTCAAGGCGATGGGCGCCAAGGTGTCCGGCTCCGTGTCAAAGCGCACGAGCTACGTGGTGGCCGGCGCGGCCGCGGGCTCCAAGCTCACCAAGGCCGAGCAGCTGGGCGTCCCGGTGCTCGACGAGGCCGCGCTCGACGGCATACTGAGCACGGGCCAGGTCCCTCCGCGTGATGAATAGAAGTACCCCCTGAACCGCATATAGTTCCGATATCGACAACCAAACTGCATAAAATTTCGGGAATGTCACAAATGGGCATCAACTCCGTTCACAACGGGCGGCTTACGCGGGCATTGCAAACCCGCCACCCTACAATGCATGGCAGACAACGTCGAGCCAGACAGTTCAGGGGGCTGATGCACTATGGAGTCAACTGGTGGCAGCAAGGGCGGGCACATTCTAGCCTGGTTGGATGATGATGACGGTGGCAAGACCGTTCCGTTCAGGCGAGAAAAGCCGCAGACGTGGCTGGAGGAGCTGGGCGAGCTGAACGAGGAGGGAAGGCTCGCCACGGTCTCGAGGACGCTGCAGTTCCCGCGCACGCACGAGGACGAGCAGGACGATGTGGCCTGGCTCTAACAGACAGATACAAGATGCGCGGCGCCTGGGCTATGCGGCCCGGGCGCCGCTTGCTTTGGGGAGGCTTGTTGCGCCCGCGCTCGCGTCTGTTGGTTTTGCCCAGTTTGCCGCACTCGCATGAGTCTGCACTATCCTGTGCGGACGAACGTTCATCCCGCCGGGCGCCGCAGCCTCGCCTCGGCGGAACCCGACCGGAGGCCGCACCGTGGCAAGCATCTACTTCTCGCTCTTCTGCATACTCGTGGTGGCGACGCTCGCGCCCTTCGTGGCGAGCCTCGTCCCCGGCCGCGCCGTGCCCGAGGTGGTGTTCCTGGTCTTTGGCGGCGCACTCCTGGGCAAGTACGGCGTGCTCAGGGGAATCGACCCCGACCTCGAGCCCATCCAGCTCCTGGGCGACCTAGGCATGGGCTTCCTCTTCCTCAAGGCAGGCTACGAGATCGACGCGCGCGACCTTCTGGGCAGAACGGGCGCCATCGCCACGGGGTCGTGGCTCGTGTCGCTTGCGCTTGGCTTTGCCGTGGTCTCGCTCTTCTCGTCCAGGCTCGGCTTTGGCCAGTCATCGTGGGTGGCGCTCGCCATCTGCATGACCACCACGGCGTACGGCACGCTCGCGCCCATCATCAGCGACCGCAAGCTCATGGGGACCCGCGTGGGCCGCGCGGTCTCCGTGTACGGCTCGCTCGGCGAGATCCTGCCCGTGCTCGCGATGGCGTTCCTGCTGTCGTCGCGCTCCGTCAAGCGCACGGGCGTGCTGCTTGTGAGCTTCGTGCTCGTGTGCGTCGCGGTGTACCTCATCACGTCGCGGGCCAGGAACGCGGGCGCCCGCTTCTGGCGCTTCCTCGTGGAGAACGCGGGCAGCTCGAGCCAGCCGCTCATGAGGGTCGTTTCGCTCCTGCTGGTCTTTCTGCTGCTCGCGACCGTGGTCTTCCAGTTCGACGCGGCGCTCGGCGCGTTCGCGTCCGGCTTCATCCTGCGGGCGCTCTTCCCGGAGGGGAGCGAGGCGCTGGAGGGAAAGATCGACGTGCTCTCCAACGGCTTCTTCCAGCCGGTGTTCTTTGTGGTGTCAGGCGCAAGCCTCGACCTCGCGGCCGCCACGAGGGACCTGCCGCTGCTCTTCGGCTTCATCCTGGCGCTCATCGTGGTGCGCGGCATCGTGGTCGCGGTGTCGCTGCGCATCGACCCCGGCACGCGGGCCATGAGCTGGCGCGAGGTCTTCTCCACCTCCGCCTACTGCACCATGGCGCTGCCGCTCATCGTGGCCATCACGGGCATCGCGCAGGACAACGGCGTGCTCTCCGCCACGGCGGCGTCCGTGCTCGTCACGTCCGCGGCGCTCACCGTGCTCGTGATCCCCGTGGTCACCTCGTTCGTGCGCGTGGTGGACGAGGTCGACCCCGTCGAGGCAGCCCACGAGCTCGCACACCACGAGGCGCCGCTCGAGGAGGTCATGCGCGAGCACATGGCCACGTTCCACGAGCGCCAGAGCCGCTTCCACAGGGAGCGGAGCGCCATCCACCGGCAGGGCAGGCGCTTCTCGTCCGCGGAGTACTTCGCGCGGATGGAGGGCGAGGCTACGGACGCCGTGCCGGACGGCGGGGAGGTCGAGGGCGCCCCTAGGCGGTCTCGGGGACGCCGTCGTAGTTGAGGTTGCGGAAGTCCGCCCTCAGGGTGTCAAAGTCGCCGCGCATGAAGCGCTCGGCAGAGCGCTTCCACCTGTCCAGTGCGAGGAAGAAGAGGTCGGGGAAGCTCTCGTCATGCGCGGCGCCCGTCGCGGGGTCGCTCCAGCGGTGGTGCGAGAGGTTGGCCGACGCGCACTCGTCCACGGGGTCCGTGCGGTGCGCCATGCACTCCGCCATGGCGTGCGAGCTAAAGATGTGCTCGATGGAGACCACGGCCGCGCTCTTGCGCGACCCAAGCGGCTCAATGGCGCGGTAGAACGTGGCGTAGTCGCGCGTGGCGCCCGCGTACTGCTCGGGCGAGAGCTTCAGGCCAAACGTCTGCAACGCGATGAGCGAGAAGAGCGCCCCTCCCACGCGGTCGATCCGCTCGGTCCGCGCGAGGAGGCTTGCCGTGGGGACCTCCGCCACGGTCTGGCGGCGCATGCTCCAGAGCATCCAGGTGTCGAGGTCGCTCTCGATGATGGCGTGCACCTCGCTGCCCATGGACTCGAGCCCCACGCCGGCGCCGCAGATGGCGTCCTGCTGCGCAAAGATGAACGGGTGCGCCGTGCTGTCGAGCACGTAGTGGCCCAACAGGCCCAGCGCAAAGGCACGGCCCACGCCCTCGTCGTGGTGGGGGAGGTGCGACACGCCCTCGCGGAGCGAGGAGAACGCGGGAAGCACCTTGCCGGCGTGCATGTCGTGCGCCAGGCGGTGGCAGGCGGAAGCGTTTTCGGGCGTGGCCGTGAAGCGGACAAAGAACGGGTCGGGACCCTGGTTTCCAAGCAGGAAGGCGAGGAGCTCCTCCTCGTCCCGGACGATGCCCTCGGGGATGAGGTCCAGGGCCTTCTCGCCAAATAGATGATGAGTGATAAGGGCAGGCATGCGCGCTCCCAGTATCGGTCGATGTTGCACGGTGTGTATAGATTACACGATTTTGCTGTGCGCGCGTGATGTTTCTGCCGTCCGCGGGCTTGGCCAGCCCAATGTTGTGTAGACTTGAAAAATTGCAAATTCGGCGCCGCGGGTCGCGGCAGGTCGGAAGGAACTCCGCATGAGCCCCCTCGAGGTCGTCGTCCTGGGCGTGGCGCTGTCCGCGGACGCGTTTGCCGTCACGGTTTCCAACACGTTCTGCTATGCCGACGAGCGCCGCTCGCGCCTCGCGCTGCAGCCCGTGTTCTTTGGTGCGTTCCAGGCGCTCATGCCCCTGCTGGGCTACTTCCTGGGCGGCCTGGCCGCATCGCTCATCGAGCGCTACTCCGGCATCGTCACCCTCGTCATCCTGGGCATCATCGGCGGCAACATGGTGCGCGAGGGCGTGGGGGCCATCCGTCACCCCGAGCGCGAGGAGTCCTGCCCCACGGGCGAGAAGGCCCACCACCTCACGATCGGGCAGCTCCTGTTCCAGGCGGTCGCCACCGCGATCGACGCGTTCGCCGTTGGCGTGAGCCTTCGCGCCCAGGCGGTCAACCTCGCGTTCGCCGTCACGGTCATCGGCATCACCACGGCCGCGTGCTGCGTGGCGGCGCTCTTCGTGGGCCACAAGCTGGGGCACATCCTGGGCGACCGCGCCGAGGTCGTGGGTGGCTGTGTGCTCATCCTCATCGGGCTGAAGGCGCTACTGGGCTAGGACCGGTGTCGTCGGGGCCTCCCGCGCCCGGCCCGCGCAAATGTGGCGTTGCCGTTCGCGTCCGGTGGGGCGTATACAATCAGGGGGCAGCAAGGCCGAGGCGAGCGCAAGGAGGCTCACATGCCAGAAACCATGGGGGACGAAGCCAAGAGGGCTCCCAGGACCATAGCCGTCATCGACGGCAACTCGCTCATGCACAGGGCGTTCCACGCCATCCGCCAGCCCATGACGGCGCCGGACGGGCGGGCCACCAACGCACTCTTCGGCTTCTTCAACATGTTCATCAAGCTTGTCGAGTCCTTCTCGCCCGATGGCGTGATCTGCGCGTTCGACAAGGGCAAGCCGCAGGTCAGGATCGACATGCTCCCGCAGTACAAGGCGCAGCGTCCCCCCATGGACCCGGCGCTGCACGAGCAGTTCCCCATGGTGAAGGACCTGCTGCGCGCGCTCGACGTGCCCGTGGTGGAGCTCCAGGGCTGGGAGGGCGACGACATCCTGGGCACGCTCGCGCGCCGCGGCGAGGCCGAGGGCTACGAGATGCTGCTCTTCACGGGCGACCGCGACATGTACCAGCTTGCGACGGACCACGTGAAGATCGTCGCCACCAAGAAGGGCGTGTCCGACGTGTCGATCATGACGCCGGAGAGCGTGGACGACCTCTACCACGGCATCACGCCCAAGCTCGTGCCGGACTTCTACGGCCTCAAGGGCGACAGCTCGGACAACATCCCCGGCGTGCCCGGCATCGGTCCCAAGAAGGCGGCCGCGCTCATCGTGCAGTACGGCGACCTGGACAACGTGATCGCGCACGCGGACGAGGTCAAGGGCAAGATGGGCGAGAACCTCCGCGCCCATGTGGACGACGCGCTGCTGAGCCGCAAGGTCGCCACGATCCGCACGGACGCCCCCATCGACCTCGACCTCAAGGACGCGAAGTTCCCGACCTTCGACCCCGCCGAGGTCACGAAGGCGTTTTCCGCCCTGGGCTTCACGGGCATGACGCAGCGCCTCGTGCGGCTTGAGGGCGATGCCGCCGCCGAGGAGGCCGCACCCGTGCCCACGCTTCCCAAGGCGGAGCGCCTGGAGGGCGACGCGGCCGAGAAGTGCCTGGACAAGGCGGTTGCCGCCGGCTCCTGGGTCGCGGCGGCGCTCGAGCGGGAGGCCCCCAAGAGGGGTCAGCAGTCGCTCTTTGCGGAGGAGAAGCCCCGCGTGCTCTGGGCCGCGACCGAGGGCTCGCTCATGAGGTTCGAGGGCGATGCGGCAACGTCCGCCCTGGTCAGGCTCACGCGCGAGGGGCACCTGGTTGCCGGTGACGTGAAGGCGCTTCTCCACGAGGTGTGCCCCATGGACTCCGCCGACGAGGCCCTGGTGCAACCCGAGGACGTGGACCCCGCGAGGATCTTCGACTGCGGCGTGGCGGGCTACCTACTCGATTCCGACAGCGGGCACTTCAAGGTTGAGGAGCTGTACCAGAACCCGCAGGTCCTGGGCGGCACGCTGCCCGAGGCCACGGACGACGCGCCCGCGGCGGCCATCGAGGCGCAGGCGGCGCTCGCGCTGAGGCCGCGCCTTGCGGAGCTGTTGGAGAAGGACGGCTCCGCCAAGCTGTTTGCCGACGTTGAGATGCCGCTTCTGGTGGTGCTGCTGCAGATGGAGCGCACCGGCCTGCACGCGGACCCGGAGAAGCTCCGCGAGCAGAGCGAGTCGCTCGGCGCGGAGATCGACCAGATGGTGGCCGACATCCACGCGGCGGCGGGGGAGGACTTCAACATCGACTCCCCGCAGCAGCTGAGCCATGTGCTGTTTGACGTGTGGGGCCTGCCGACGCGCGGCCTCAAGAAGACGCGCAAGGGGTTCTACTCCACCAACGCCAAGGTGATCGAGGGCTTTGCCGAGGGCGGCTACGAGGCGAGCAAGTACGTGCGCGAGGTGCTGGACTACCGCGAGCGCGCCAAGATCAAGAACACGTACCTGGACGCGCTGCCGCAGCTCATCCGTAGGGACGGGCGCATCCACACGACGCTCAACCAGACCGTCGCCGCGACGGGCAGGCTCTCGAGCTCCGACCCGAACCTGCAGAACATCCCGACCCGCTCCGAGCTGGGTCACCGCGTGAGGACGGCCTTCACGGTTCCCGAGGGCTGCGTTTTTCTCGCCTGCGACTACTCGCAGATCGAGCTGAGGCTGCTTGCCCACCTCTCGGGCGACGAGCACCTGGTCGCGGCCTTCAACGAGGGTGCGGACTTCCACCGCGCCACGGCGGCGCGCGTGTTTGGCGTGCCGGTGGAGGAGGTCACGCCCCAGCTGCGCAGCCGCGCCAAGGCCGTGAACTTTGGCATCGTGTACGGCCAGCAGGCGTTTGGCCTGGCGTCCTCGCTCAAGATCCCGCGCGCGGAGGCCCAGGAGATGATCGACCGCTACTTCGAGGCGTACCCTGGTGTGCGGAAGTTCCTGGACGACCGCGTGGCCTTTGCGCGCAAGAACGGCTACGCCATCACCATGTACGGCCGCAAGCGCCACATCAAGGACATCAACAGCAGGAACTTCCAGCTGCGCTCGTTTGCGGAGCGCACGGCCATGAACCACCCCATGCAGGGCACTGCGGCGGACATCATCAAGATCGCGATGACCAGGGTCCCGGGGCGTCTGCGCGAGGAGGGCCTCAAGAGCAAGCTCGTGCTGCAGATCCACGACGAACTCGACTTCGAGGTGCCCGAGGACGAGATCGAGGCGCTGTCCGAGCTGGTGCGCGACACCATGCAGGGCGTGGTGGAGCTGCGCGTGCCGCTGCTGGCGGACGTGAGCTACGGCAAGAACTGGGCGGAGGCGAAGTAGTGGCGAGCTTTGACGAGTTTGTGAGGGAGCACCCCGGCACCGTGCGCGAGGTGGCTCCCGGCAGGATGCACGTGGTGGTGTGGACGGACGGCTCCTCGCGCGGCAACCCCGGGCCCGGCGGCTACGGGGCGGTGCTGCTGTACACCGACCCAGCCGGAGTGGTGCACCGCCGCGAGCTGAGCCAGGGCTACCGCAAGACCACCAACAACCGCATGGAGCTCATGGGCGTGATCGCGGCGCTCGAGGCGCTCAAGCGGCCGTGCGAGGTGGAGGTCCACTCCGACTCGCAGTACGTGGTGAACGCGTTCAACAAGAACTGGGTCGCCGGCTGGCAGAAGCGCGGCTGGAAGAACGCCTCCAAGCAGCCCGTCAAGAACCCGGACCTGTGGAAGCGCCTGCTTGCGGCAAAGAAGCCGCACAAGGTCAGCTTTGTGTGGGTGAAGGGCCACGCCGGCACGGAGCTCAACGAGCGCTGCGACGAGCTGGCCACCACGGCCGCCGACGACCGTGCCCACCTCATCGAGGACGAGGGCTTCTAGCGCTGCGGGCCACGGCCGGACTGTGGTTTGGGTCAGGCAATCGGAAACTGGCGGTTGCATTTGGGTTTCTCCTCGCTATAGTTAGCGTCAGTTAACATAGTGAGGAGGACATGCATGATCAACGTCATAATCGTCGCCATCGTGGTGGTCGCCTTCGCCCTTGCGGGCCGCCGCGCCATCCAGGTGTTCAGTGGCAAGCGCGACTGCTGCGGCGGTGGCGCCTGCGACAACGGCTCCGCAAAGAGGCGCGAGCGTCCGGCGGATCTGGACGAGAAGAACTACCCCTACCAGGAGGACCTCAGCATCTCTGGCATGCACTGCCAGAACTGCGCCAACAAGGTCGCCGGCGCGCTCGAGAGCGCGGGCACTGCTTGGGCGGACGTGGACTTCAAGCACGGCAGCGCGCACGTGTTTGCGAAGCAGCCGCTTGACGAGCGCGCCATGCGCGCCGCGGTGCGTCGCGCCGGCTACCAGGTCGTAGGCTAGCGCGAGCCGTTAGGGGACGAACCGACGCAAAGGGGCGGGGGTGCGATGCCAGGTTGGCTCGCACCCCCGCCCTTATGTTGCACGTGGCTTTGCGCGCGGCCGGATGGCCGGCGGCCGTCCGACGCTAGGCGTCAGTGTCCACGTCGCGCTTGCCGATCATGATGTTGAGGATCTCCACGTCCGTGGGGTGCATGCCCACGCGGCCCACGTAGCCCATGGAGCGGATGGTCTCCTCCGCGTTGGCGCCCACGAGGCCGTCGCCCGCGAGGAAGTTGTCGTCGGAAAGCGCCATGTCGCAGCCGAGGATGGCCGCGTCCACGGCCGCGCAGATCTTGGCGGCGCAGCTGGGCTTGGCGCCGTCGCACACGATGCCGCCCACGTTGGCGAGGGTGTTGACGATGGTCGCCTCGAACTGGCCAAACGAGCCGCCGCGCAGCATGCAGATGCCGGCGCCGGCGCCGCAGCTCGCGGAGACGGCGCCGCAGAAGGCCGAGAGCTCGCCGATGAAGTACTTGACGTGCACCGCCGTGAGGTCTGACAAGACGACGGCGCGGACGAGCTCCTCGTGCGAGCTCCAGAGGTCGTGCGCGTACTCGAGCACGGGTTGCGAGCAGGTGATTCCCTGGTTGCCGCTGCCGCAGTTGATCACGACGGGCATGGCACAGCCGCTCATGCGGGCGTCGGAGCCGGCGGCCGCCGCGGCGCGCGCCTTGCAGCTGATGTCGTTGGGGCGGCTCTTGAGGAGCGTGCTGCCGATGTTGGCGCCCCAGCGGTTGGTGAGGCCCTCGCGGGAGATGGCCTGGTTCGTCTCGATCTGGTTGGTGATGAGCCTGTCCACGTCCTCAAGGCGCACCTCGTGGGCAAAGTCCCATATGGACTGGAGCGACAGCCTGCTGCGGTCCGCCCCCGAGCCCGTGGCCTCGCTCTTCTCGCCCGAGGCGGACTTGCCTGCGGCGGTGGTGGGCCTGCCGTCCAGCGTGAGCTCGACCACGTTGGTGTGGCGCTCCTCGATGCAGGCCACGGCCGTGTGGCCCGAGCCCGTGGCGACGACCCGCACGTACAGGTTGGGCACGTCCTCCGCGAGCTCCACGTCGCAGAAGCCCGCGTTCACGAGCTCGCGCGTGCGGTCGATGTCGTCCACGCCCACGGACTGCAGCACCTCGAGGTCGCGGGTGGGGTCGCCTCCCACGGCGCCGAGCGTCGCCGCGGCCTCGATGCCGCGCATGCCGCCGGAGTTGGGCACGGTCACGCTCTTCACGTTCTTGATGATGTTGCCGCTGCACGCGACGTGCAGGCGCTCGGGATCCGCGGTCAGGGCCGCGCGGGAAAGCGCCGCCGCGTACGCCACGGCGATGGGTTCCGTGCAGCCGAGGGCGCACACCAGCTCCTCGCGGAGGATGCGGACGTGGTTGTCGTATGTGTCCTGGTTCATTTGGGCTCCTTGCTCATGTCTGCGCGCAGGTCGGCGCGGGAGTTCAGAAGGTCGACAATCTCGGGCAGACGGCGTCCCAGCTCGCCGATGCTGCCCCTCCACACCGCGCGCCGGGGCCAGCCGTGGCCCACGTAGGCGGTGCTCATCCCGATGTCCGGCCGCGGAAAGTCGCGCGCCGCGTCGTTTCCCACCATGAGGCACTCCTGCGGCGTCACGCCGAGCTGCGCCGCGAACTCCTGGTAGTAGCGGGCGCAGGGCTTGGTGCGCGTGGAGTTGCCTATGTGGCTCACCAGCGCAAAGCCCAGGTCGTCCACGCCTGCCCAACGCATGCGCACGTGGTCGACCGCGAGCGTGAGGGTGGGGTTCGTCGCAAGGGCGACGGTCAGCCCCATGGACATGGCCTTCTCCACCGTCTCGCGCGCGCCGGGGCGCGGCGCCGCCATCACGATGCCGCCCCTCAGGGGCTCCAGGCACTCGCGCTCGTAGTAGTCGATGGCGTCGGCGATGGCTGGGTCGTCCAGGGGGATGGAGGTGAGCGAGAAGAACGTGTCGTCCAGCAGGCGCTCGTTCGTGAACTGGTCGGTCCTGGCCTGGTCGTTCACCCTGAGGTAGCTCTGCGCGAGGCGCGCCAGGATCGTGGGGAGTGGGAGCCCCGAGGCATCCGCGAGTATGCGCGCCTTTCCCGTCGTGTAACGTGCCACGAAAGCGGCGAGGTTGATGTCGAGCAGGGTGTCGTCCAGGTCGAAGAGAACCGCCTTGATCACGACGCGTCCTTCCTAGGGGAGTTGTGCCTTCCGACTTTACTCCACGGGACGGGGCAGGCGGCGGGAGGAGTTTTGGTTAGGAAATGAAATTCCTGAAATCCACAGGTATGGCTTGATAAACGTGCCACACAAAAGGTACCCTATCACACGCATGGGTAAAATGCCCATGCAAACGTATCTGTAGGCCCCCGAGAGCATGTAAGTTTCCAACTGCGCAAACGCAACCACGCCGAGCGCCCGGCAGCGGTCATGTTGATCGGGGCCCCGTTTTCGAAAGGGGTCCACCTTTGAGTGAGATTCAGAACTCGTCCGTCTTCTCTCTGGATGACATGTCCGACGAGGAGATGAACAGCCTCATCGACGGTACGATTACCGACTTTGATGAGGGCGATTTGGTGACGGGCACCGTCGTCAAGATCGAGCACGATGAGGTTCTGCTGGACATCGGCTTCAAGTCCGAGGGCGTCATCCCCGCCCGCGAGCTCTCCATCCGCAAGGACGTCAACCCCGAGGACGTCGTCTCCCTGGGCGACACCATCGAGGCTCTCGTTCTCCAGAAGGAGGACAAGGAGGGTCGCCTGATCCTCTCCAAGAAGCGTGCCGAGTACGAGCGCGCCTGGAACCGCGTGGAGGAGAAGTTCAACAAGGGCGAGAACGTCGAGGGCGAGGTCATCGAGGTCGTCAAGGGCGGCCTTATCCTCGACATCGGCCTGCGTGGCTTCCTGCCCGCGTCCCTCGTCGACCTTCGCCGCGTGAAGGACCTCAACGCCTACCTCGGCACCCGCATCGAGGCCCGCGTCATCGAGATGGACCGCAACCGCAACAACGTCGTCCTCTCCCGTCGCGTCGTCCTCGAGGAGGCCCGCAAGGCCGAGCGCTCCGAGATCCTCTCCAAGCTCAAGCCCGGCATGCGCCTCAAGGGCACCGTCTCCTCGATTGTCGACTTCGGCGCCTTCGTCGACCTCGGCGGCATCGACGGCCTCATCCACATCTCCGAGCTCTCCTGGAACCACGTCAACCACCCCTCCGAGGTCGTCAAGGTCGGCCAGGAGGTCGAGGTTCAGGTTCTCGACGTGGACCTCAACCGCGAGCGCATCTCCCTTGGCCTCAAGCAGACCACCGAGGATCCTTGGCGTACCCTCGTCAAGAAGTACCCCGTGGGCGCCATCGTCGAGGGCACCGTCACGAAGCTCGTCACCTTCGGCGTGTTCGTCGACCTTGGTGACGGCGTCGAGGGCCTCGTCCACATCTCCGAGATGGCGAAGCAGCACGTCGACCAGCCGTCGCAGGTCTGCTCCGTGGGCGACAAGGTCCAGGTCAAGGTCATGGAGATCGACCTCGACCGTCGTCGCATCTCCCTGTCCATGAAGGCTGCCGCCGAGACCCTGGGCTTCGAGGTCGAGGTCAAGCCACTGGACAAGCCCGAGGAGGACGAGAAGAACGACGCCGAGTAGTCGTCACTCGTTCCTAGCCTGAACCTTGGCGAGGGGTCGCAGACGCGGCCCCTCGCTTTTCTCGATTGGATGCTTTGCCGCGGTCTTGGCGTTGACGTGCAAGAACCTGTCATAATGGGGCAGGATAGAGACTACGGCTAGAGAGCGCGGCCGGGCCGCGCGAGGGGAAACTGCGAGAGGCTGGTTTCATGGACAACTTCAAGGGCAAGCTCGAGGAATTCATGCGTGGGCGCAACGGCGCGGACGAGCTGGGGGTGGCCTGCCTCGAGCTCGCGGTGATCCTGGCGATCATCAACATCTTCGCAGGCAACGGCGTGATCTACGTCATCACCCTCGCACTCCTGGCCTACGCGATCTTCCGCATGGTCTCGACCAACGTGAACCAGCGCCGCCGCGAGAGCATGGCCTTTGCGGAGAAGCTCGGACCCGTCCGCCCGTGGATCTCGAACCCCGCCGCGGCATACAAGAACGCGCGCACCTACAAGCATGCGACCTGCCCTAACTGCCACCAGAGGGTGCGCGTCCCCAGGGGCAAGGGCCACATCCGCATCACGTGCCCGCGCTGCAAGCAGAAGTTCGACCTTCACTCGTAACGGCGGGCCACACGGCCATTGCACGGACTTGCAGGTAGAATGCGTGCCGGTCGCACCAGGTGTGCGGTCGGCACGTTGCGTATGCCGCCGTGGCGGGGGAGAAGGACGCGCCCACATGCCTTCTGTCTGTTCGTTTTCTAGAAGGGTCCCGCGGGGCCGCATGGCGTGGGAAGATAGTGGGTCCAAGTTCCATGGGGCCTAGCGGCTCGTGACGGAGGGGGTCCGGATGTACGTCGTGTTCCTGGCGGGTGGCATCGCGTCGGGCAAGTCCACCGTGGCGCGCGAGCTCGAGCGGCTCGGCGCGTGGCGGATCGACCTCGACAGGGTCTCGCGCGAGGTGCTGGAGCCCGGGGGCGAGTGCACCCAGGCGATAGCGCGCGAGTTTGGCGATGACCTTCTCGACCCCACGACGGGCCAGCTCAGGCGCGGGCTCCTCGCGCGGCGCGCGTTCGCCACGGACGAGGGCGCAACCCGCCTGGAGCAGATCGAGCTACCCTACATCCGGCGCAGGCTCGAGGAGGTCCTGGGTGACGACGGCTGCACGGACGCCGCGGGCGCGCCCAGGGTCGCCGTGGTGGAGGTGCCGCTGCTCGACCGGATGGAGGACGCGCTGGACCTCGCGGACGAGGTCGTGTGCGTGACGTGCCCCCTCGGCCTCAGGAGGGTGCGCGCCCAGGGCCGCGGCATGGATCCCGAGGACTTTGACGCGCGGGCGCGCCGCCAGCCTACGGACGACTACCTCAGGTCCAAGGCGGACGTCGAGCTCGCGAACGAGGGGGACGAGAAGGACCTCCTGCGCCAGGTTGACGCCTGGTGGCAGGCGCACGAGGCGGACGGCTGGAAGACGCGAAGGGGGTGAGCGGCAGATCATGATGAGAGAGCGCTTCTGGCGCTGGTACCGGACGATTCCCATCGTCTGCATGCTCCTTGCGTGCGTGTTGTCCGCCGCCTCCAACTTGCTGCCGTCCAAGGTCATACGGACGGTGTTCTATCCCGTCAAGTACGCGGACGTGATCGAGCAGGCCTCGCAGCGCTACGGCGTGGACGAGTACCTCATCTGCGCGGTCATCAAGTGCGAATCAAACTGGGACGCGAGCGCGACCTCAAACGCGGGCGCGGTGGGGCTCATGCAGCTCATGCCGTCCACGTCCGAGGCCGTTGCCAAGATGGGCACCGTGGACAGCTCCACGTACTCGCCGGACAACCTCACGGACCCCACAACCAACATCATGTACGGCACGGCCTACCTCGCCTACCTGCAGAAGAACCTCAGCACGCGCGACCAGGTCATCGCGGCCTACAACGCGGGGCTGGGCTCCGTGTCAAAGTGGCTCGCCAACGGGAGCGACATCTCGCAGCACATCCAGTACTCCGAGACGGCCTCCTACCTCGTGCGCGTGAACCAGGCCTACGAGCGCTACAAGCAGTTCTACCCCTCGGGAATATCCGAATCCCAGTAAGCCCCACTGCCAATATGGGTACACTTGTTCTAATCTAGTTCTTCTCGCCTTGATAGACTGAGTTGGGGGAGCGATGGCGAAGGAAGCAGGTTCAGACAGGTCCTTCGTGGACGAGCAGGGGCACACCGTCACCTACGAGCCCCTGGCGGGCACGCCCGAGGCCAAGGAGCGCTACGGCGCGGAGCTCAAGCGCTTTGGCCTGGAGCATGGGGACGAGAAGCTCAAGGTGGTCTCGCCGTATCAGCCTGCGGGCGACCAGCCCCAGGCGATCGAGAGCCTCGCCAAGGGCGTGGAGGACGGCCTGCGCTACCAGACGCTCCTGGGCGTTACCGGCTCGGGCAAGACGTTCACCATGGCCAAGACCATAGAGGCGGTCCAGCGGCCCACGCTCATCATGGAGCCCAACAAGACCCTCGCGGCGCAGGTCGCGAGCGAGATGCGCGAGCTCTTCCCCAACAACGCCGTCGTGTACTTCGTGAGCTACTACGACTACTACCAGCCCGAGGCCTACGTCCCGCAGACGGACACGTACATAGAGAAGGACGCCTCCATCAACGAGGAGGTGGAGAAGCTCCGCCACCAGGCCACGTCGAGCCTCCTCAGCAGGCGCGACGTCATCGTCGTGGCGTCGGTCAGCTGCATCTACGGCATCGGCAGCCCACAGGACTACGCGGGCCTGGCGCCCAACGTGGACAAGAGCGTGCCGCTCGAGCGCGACGACCTCGTGAAGGAGCTCATCGACATCCAGTACGACAGGAACGACTACGACCTCCAGCGCGGCATGTTCCGCGTACGCGGGGACACCGTGGACGTCTTCCCGCCCTACGCGGAGAACCCCCTGCGCATCAGCTTCTTTGGCGACGAGGTCGAGCTTATTGCGGAGATCGACGGCGTCACGGGTGAGATCGTGCGCGAGTACGATGCCATCCCCATTTGGCCGGCGTCGCACTACGTCACGGCGCGCCCCAAGATCAACCACGCCATCAAGACGATCGAAGAGGAGCTCGAGCACCGCGTCAAGGAGCTGAAGGACAACGACATGATCCTCGAGGCGCAGCGGCTCTCGCAGCGCACGAGCTACGACATCGAGATGCTCGAGACGATGGGCTACTGCTCTGGCATCGAGAACTACTCGCGCCACATGGATGGCCGCAAACCCGGCGAGCCTCCCTACACGCTGATCGACTACTTCCCGAGCGACATGCTCTGCATCATCGACGAGTCCCACGTGACGGTGCCGCAGATTCGCGGCATGTACGAGGGAGACCGCTCGCGCAAGGTCACGCTGGTGGATCACGGGTTCCGCCTGCCCTCGGCACTCGACAACCGACCGCTCCGCTTTGACGAGTTCGAGCAGCGCATTCCGCAGTTCATCTACGTCTCCGCGACGCCGGGCGACTACGAGGAGAACGTGAGCCAGAATGAGGTCGAACAGGTCATCAGGCCCACGGGCCTCTTGGACCCGGAGGTCGAGCTCAGGCCCGTGAGGGGACAGATAGACGACCTGCTGGACGAGATCAAGGTACGCGTGGCGCGCAAGGAGCGCGTGCTCGTGACCACGCTCACCAAGCGCATGGCGGAGGACCTGACGGACCACCTGCTGGACGAGGGCATCCGCGTCAACTACATGCACTCGGACACCGCGACGCTCGACCGCGTGGACATCATCCGCGACCTGCGCCTGGGCAGGATCGACGTGCTCGTGGGCATAAACCTGCTGCGTGAGGGTCTCGACATCCCCGAGGTCTCGCTCGTGGCGATTCTCGATGCGGACAAGGAGGGCTTCCTCCGCAACCGACGCTCGCTCATTCAGACGATGGGCCGCGCGGCGCGTAACGCCCACGGCAAGGTCATCATGTACGCGGACAGCGTGACGGACTCTATGCGCGAGGCAATGGACGAGACGGCCCGTCGCCGCAGCATCCAGATGGCGTTCAACAAGGAGCACGGCATCGTGCCCAAGACCATCAAGAAGTCAATCACGGACGTCACGAGCTTCATCGCGGAGGCAGACCAGACGCTGGGCTCCAAGTCACGCGTGGACGGCAAGTTCTTCACGGCAGCCGGGGGAGAGAGCCAGGAGGCCCTCGATGCCGCGGAGGGCGAGCGCGAGAGGACCATCCAGTCCGTGGCGGACGAGCTCCTCGCCCTGCCCAAGCAGGAGGTTGCCCAGGTCATGGGCTCGCTCCAGGACGAGATGCTCCAGGCCTCGGCCGACATGGACTTCGAGCGTGCGGCCAAGCTGCGCGACCAGATCGTCGAGCTCCAGGCACGTCTGGACGGCACGAGCGAGAAGGACGTGATGGACCGGTTGAAGGCAGGTGCCAGGAAGGGCTCGGCCCACGCTACGAGGCGGCACTACAAGCGGAAGAAGCACTAAGGCAGGCGCCCCTCGGATTCCACGGCGACATACGCTTCGCGAAAATGTCGCCTTAGGAACCCGAGGGGCGTCCCTGTGGCTGCTCGCGATTCTTGTGGCGTTCTTTGCGGGGCCCGCTCAGCCTGCGTGCCTGCGATGCTCCGCCAGCGTCTCCACGAGGAGGCCGGTGCCGGGTGCGTTCGTGCGAAGGATCTCACGCAGGGCCCGACTGTCCCTCTCCTCGGCGCTTTCGGCACGCAGCCACTCTGGCATGGGCTTGCCGTCATCCTTGTGCAGGCGGGGCCATACCGACTGGATGGCGGCTCTTGCCAGGCATACGAGCGCCCAGCCTGCAATGACCGCACCTCCCAGTCCCAGCCCAGAGGGGCCGTGCGTGAAGAGCGGAACCCAGCAGACCTGCAGCGCCACGTAGACCAAGACCCCAAACCCACGGCTGTCGACCTGCTGCGCTGCGCAATCGGGGCAGAGCGCCTTCGTGTAGGGCTGCCACTCGATGCCCGACGTGCCATCAGCGTTGGCCACTTGTCTGCCAAGGTAGACGGTGGCGACGTGTTCGGTGCGCTTGCCGCAGGCGACGCAGTCCTTCTCGCCCAGCGTCTTTCTGATGGGGGCTGCGGCGGCGCATTCCTTCCGCATGTGCCCTTGCTTGTCGCGCGAACTCAGCGTCTTCATTGGATTGCCTTTCCGTCTGCAGCCTGATGCGAGGCGGCCGTGCGGCCACGGCGACTGTGGATTGGAACATCATATTACGTTATATAATGTCAAAGTCAACAGGCTGCGGTTGCGCATCACATGCCTGGTTGGATGCCAGGAGTCGGCGGTGTGCCGCTCAGTGGGCGGGCCTCTCTGTGGACATATATAATGCAAGCGTAGGGACTTCACGGTACGGGCGCGAGTGGTTCGAGGGGCGGGCACATGAAGATCGAAGAGGGGTCGCTTACCCCGCTTTACCAGCAGGTAATGGAGGACATTCGCGACAAGGTAGACAGCGGAAAGTTCGCCCCGGGCGACAAAATCCCCTCGGAGTCGGAGCTCTCGCAGGCGTACTCCGTAAGCAGGATTACCATCAGGCGCGCGGTGTCCGAGCTCGTGGACGATGGCTACCTCGTCAAGCGCCAGGGCAAGGGCACCTTCGTGTGCCAGCGCAAGCTGACCAGGAAGATCTACCAGAAGAGCGAGATCCAGAGCTTTACCGACACTTGTGCCGAGGACGGCCGCGTGGCCGGGGCCAAGGTCCTGGGAATCGAGACCGTCAGGGCCCATGAGAGCGAGGCGTCGTTCCTGGGCCTGGGGGAGGGTGCCGAGCTCGTGCACGTGCGGCGTCTCCGCACCGCCGACGGCGTCCCCATCATGCTCGAGAACAACTACTTCCCACTCGAGGGCTTCGAGTTCCTGCTCAACGCGGACCTGTCCGACGCGTCGATCTTCGACTACGTCGAGAAGAGGTGCGGCCGCAGGCCCCGCGGGGACGACCTCTGCACGCTCGAGGTGGTGAGGGCAAGTCCCGACAAGGCGTCCGAGCTGAACGTGGCCGTGGGGGAGCCGCTCTTCTACGAGAAGATCAACTTCACGGACCAGGACGGCAAGCCGTTCCTGATAGGCAAGCAGTACATCGTGTGCAGCCTGTACGTCTTTAATATCTAGGGCCAATGGACACTCTCATATAGCGCAACGTGGCGGCTGGGTTCAATCTGGCCGTCTTTTTCTACCGCTCACCGCAAGATACGTTTCGGCAGTCGAAACTCTGTGGGTCTCATTTGTAACACGTCATAGGACGTACTATAACCTTATATAACGAGTTGTCAGCACAAGGGGTGGCAACAAGGATGTTATGGAGGCTCGCATGGCAGAAGAGGTCGCTTCACCCAAGAAGAAGCATCAGTTCCGTTTGCCGCACGTGTACACGATCGTGTTCCTGCTCATGATTATCTTCGCGGTACTCACCTGGATAATCCCCTCGGGCTCGTATGAGCGTAAAACGGTGCAGACCGCGGCGGGCGAGAAGGAAGTCGCCGTCGCAGGCACTTACAAGCCTACGAGCAAGGTCTATACGGACAAGAAGACGGGCGAGACGGTCGACCTCCGCTGCAGCGTCATGCAGCTGCTCGAGGCACCGACCCAGGGCATCCAGGCGGCTGCCGACGTCGTGGCCTTCGTCCTTCTCATCGGCGGATCCTTTGCCATCATCACGAAGACGAACGCAATCAACGCGGGTCTTAGCCACGTAATCGGCAAGTTCAAGGACAAGGACATCCTCATAATTCCAGTCGTGATGGTGCTGCTTTCCATCTGCGGAACGACGTTCGGCATGTCCGAGGAGGCGTTGCCGTTCTACGCGATATTCATACCTATCATGATGGCACTGGGTTACGACTCCATGACGGCGTTCCTCATCTGCTTCATGGGTCCCAACATCGGTTACATTGCTTCGACTGTTAACCCGTTCAACGTCCTCATTGCTCAGGGCATCGTCGGAATAAAGGGCAATCCGCAGCTGTGGCTGCGTGCCATCGTGTGGGTCGTATTCACCATCTTGGCAATCATCTGGGTCATGCGCTATGCGAAGAAGGTCAAGAAGAACCCGCAGAGCTCCATTACCTACAAGGACGATATCGCCAAGCGCGTCGAGTTCTCCGTTCAGGACGATGCTATCCAGCAGCCGTTCTCCGCACGTCAGAAGGGCGTCCTTATCGTGTTTGCGGTCGGTATGGGCATCATCATCTGGGGCCTCGTTACGCAGGGCTGGTACATGGACGAGATCAGTGCCGTCTTCTTTGGCATGGGCGTCCTCTCTGGCATTGTCGGCGGCCTTGGTGAGCGGGAGATGGCGGAGGAGTTCGTCAAGGGTCTCGCGGACTTCGCGTATGCGGCTATCATTATCGGACTCGCTCGCTCAATTCTCGTTATCGCTGAGAACGGCATGATCATCGACACGATTCTCAATGCCATGGCTACGGCACTTGCCGGCGTCCCGACGCCCGTCTATACCACGCTCCTCTACATCGTGCTCGGCCTGCTTTCGTTCCTCGTCCCCAGCTCCTCTGGCCTTGCCGCGCTGACGATGCCGATCCTCGGACCCCTCACCCAGCTTATGGGCGTGAACACCGAGGCAGCGGTCACGGCGCTCTGCCTTGCCAATCAGACCATCAACTCCATAAGCCCCACGGCGGGCATGACGGTGGCCGGGCTCTCGGTCTCCAAGATCAGCTTTGGCCAATGGTGGAAGACCTGCTGGAAGTTCATCCTGCTCATCGCGGTGCTTGGCATCGTGGTGACGGCTGTCTCCGGCCTTCTCCCCGCATAGCCTCACGGTTCGAGCGATGCGAAAGAGGACAGGGCGAAGCGACGCAACGAGGTGAAAGGCAAGGCGATGGCAGAAAGACCCGACAGGCTCGTTATCCTCTCGAGGAACGTGTTCGACGCGACGGGTGCGGAACCCCTCGATGGCTTCGTGGCAACGGATGGCAACCGAATCATGGCAGTGGGGGAAAGGGCAGGGGCAGATGACTACGTTCGCGACGCGACTCGTGTTATCGATGCTGGTGACCGCACGGTCATCCCCGGCATGACGGACAACCATACTTTCTTTACCGGCTGGGCGCTCCAGCGCCTGGGATGCGACCTCTCCGACGCCCATGACACGCAGCAGGGCATTGCGGCACTTGCGTCATATGTGGAGACTCTTTCCGAGGATGTCCCCGTGTTCGGCCACGGTTGGAATGCGGACGAGTTCGGTGACGACGCCGAAGACGCCCTGGACGCGGCATTCCCCAAGAGGCCCGTGGTCGCCTTCACGTCCGATCGCGACACGTGCTGGATGAACTCGGCAGCTCGCGAGCGATATGGCTTCACGCCGGATGAGTGCTACGCAGAGAAAATCTGGCGCATGATGCGTGACTACCTCACGTTGCCCGAGATGCCTGGTCTCTATCACGACTACATGCGCATGCTCAACGCCTGCGGCATCACGCAGATCAAGGAGATGTCGTTTGACGACTACTACGGCTTCGTGGACGTCATGGAACGAATGGCTGCGTCCGACGAGCTCACCGTGCGTGTCAGGCTGATGAGCCAGCCCGTGGGTCGCGGCATGGACCTGGATCACGGGCGAAAGATGAGGGAGCGACTCGGGGGCGACTTCCTGTCCTTCTCGGGATTCAACCGCATGACGGACAGGTCCATCGCCTCCGGTATGGCCGAACTCAAGGAGCCGTACCTCTCGGATCCGACGAGTCGCTGTGCCGTTCCCGTGGAGTGGGACCTCATCGAGCGCGAGCTCTTTGCGGCTGACGAGGCGGGGTTCAGGTTCTCCCTGCATTGCCAGGGCGATGCCGCAGTGGCACATGTCGTTGACCTCTACGAGAAGTGTCGCCGCGATGGCCGTGGCCGTCTCGTGATGCGCCACGCCATCACGGACATGGAGTTCAGCGACCCCGAGGACATCGAGAGGCTCGGCGCGCTGGGTGGAATCTGCGAGGTCTACCCGCAGATACAGTCGCTCGACCGCAAGGGAGACCTCGAGTCGATGGTGACGGCTCAGCTTGGTCCGGAGCGCTACCGCCACTACTGGATGCGCCGCAAGATGTGGGAGTCGGGCTGCGTCGTCGTGGGCGACACGGACCTGCCACTTATGCTGCCGTCCATTGGGGAGTCGATCTACTGCGGCTGTGGCGGGCATTTCGACGATGGCGGGACCGCCCGCCTGGAGAACATGCTTTCCATCCCGCAGATGCTCACGGTCTGGACCGCCAACGGCGCCTACGACTGCTACTCGGAGGACAGGCTGGGTACGCTTGAGCCAGGCAAGCTCGCGGACGTAGTCGTGCTGCAGGGCGACGTGCTCCACATGGATCCCGCGGATGCGCGCGGCATCAATGCCGCCCTTACCGTGAGCGACGGTCGCGTCGTGTACGACGAGCTGGGGTAGAGGACATGGCACACATCAAGAGAAGTCAGCTTTGCGCGCTGGGAATTCACTACATCATGTACCCGCTCGACTACATGCTGGACGGACATGCTGAGGCAGGCTACGAGGCAATTGAGCTGGTAGGAGAGGCGCCGCACTTCTACATGGACGAGTCCTGGAACCAGGATCCGGGTGAAGTGCGCCGCAAGGTCGAGGCGCGAGGCATGAGGGTTGCCCTCTTCACCCCGGAGTGCTCCTGTATGCAGTGGCGTAACAACTATGCAGACGTGGCGGCGCACAAGCGCTCGATGGAGTTTCTCAAACGGGCGATGGACGTGTGTAAGAAGCTCGGCGCGGACATGATGCTTACAAATGCCTGCGGCGGGACGCTAGACGAGGACCACGACATGGCCTTCGACCGTGCGGTCAGGCACTTTGGACAAATCGCTTCCTACGCTCGGGAGGCAGGGGTGACGGTTGCGCTTGAGTCTGTCCGCCCAGAGGAGTCCAAGGTCTGCAACACGCTGGATGACGTGGCGACACTCGTCGACGCAGTGGGGAGTCCCAATCTTGGCGCCGCGCTCGATACCGTCGCCATGGGTGTTGCGGGCGAGACTCCTCGCCAGTGGTTCGAGCGTCTGGGTGAGAAGATCGTGCACTGCCATTTTGCGGACGGTCGGCCTTACGGCCACCTTGTTTGGGGCGATGGGCTCTTTCCGCTCGAGCGATACATTGACGTGCTCAACGAGTTTGGCTACGAGGGGCTGCTCGGCCAGGAGATAACGGACGGCCGCTACCTTGACAACCCCAAGGAGGCCGATTGTCGGAACTACCAATCTCTTAGTCGCTTCATTGTGGGGGAGGAAACGAAATGAGTGCGCCGACCATTCGCCGCGACCAGGTTGACGGCATGAACATCCACTGGTCCCAATGGTCGCTGGACGCCTTCCTCGATTGCCAGGAAAGGCTTGGCTTCACGGGAATCGAGCTCTGGGGTGCCATGCCCCACCTGTGGCTTGACTGTCTAGGCTATTACGATGCCAAGACGATTCGCCACAAGATCGAGTCACGTGGACTTACGGCAAATGTCTTCTGTCCCGAGAACGTCATTTCACCCTATCAGGTGAACCCACAGGAGGACCTCTATGCATCGCGCTGTCGTGACTACTTCACCAACGCGATACGTTGTGCCGCCGAGCTGGGCTGCACGTACCTTTCGATTAACTCCGGATGGGGCTATTGGAACGAGAACCGCGAGGAGGCGTGGAAGAGAAGTCGAGACATGCTCCGCTCGCTTGCGGAGGTTGCGGAGCAAGAGGGCATCATCCTGACGCTCGAGACGCTCAGGCCGCAGGAAAGCCAACTCGTTGTGACTCTTGAGGATGAGAAACGCATGCTTGAGGAAGTCGGACATCCTAACCTCAAAGCGATGGTGGACACGGTTGCCATGAGCGTGTCAGGCGAGACGCTCGAGCAATGGTTTGAGTCCCTGGGTAGCGATATCAGGAACATGCACTTTGTGGACTGCAATCCCTATGGTCATCTCGTTTGGGGTGATGGAAATCGCAATCTAGGGGATTGGGTGGCCACGCTCGAGAAATACGGCTACTCAGGCTTCCTGGGACAGGAGATTACGGACGAAAGGTATCTCACCAATCCCGCGGCGGCAGATTTCAGGAACTTCCACAATCTCGAGCGCTACTTCGAAGACGAGCTTTAGCCGTGGTGTGCCGTAGGCGAACAAAGACCTCGCATCATTGCAGGTAAAAGGTACAAATGCGTTTGTAACGGAATAGGAGAAGAACATGAACGCACATGATTACGCAAAGCAGGTCCTGGCTGGTGGGGACGTGTCCCAGGTGTACTGGGTGGCTTGCGGCGGGTCGGTCATCGACCTCTATCCCGCCAACTGCCTCATCAACGCCAACAGCAAGAGCATGACGAGCGCCATTCACACGGCAGCGGAGTTCAACACCTTCCCGCCCGCGCAGCTCGGTCCCTCGAGCCTGGTCGTCACCTGCAGCCACTCCGGCGGCACGGCCGAGACCATCGAGGCGACAAGTCTCGCAAAGGATCGGGGTGCTCGCGTGGTCACCATGACCAACCGCGCTGGTTCCAAGATCGATAACGGAGAGTGGCCCTGCTGGGTGTACGAGTGGGAGGACGACACGCCCCAGTCCGCGCGTCCCGCGGGCTTCTCGCTTACCCTTGCGGCGGACCTCATGGCGGCGCAGGACGGCTATGCGGACACCGACGCGCTTGCGAGGGGAATCGACCAGCTCGACGGCATCAACGCAGCGGCAAAGCCGCGCGTCGAGTCCGAGCTCGGCCCCCTCTTCGCAGACCTCTGCAAGAAGCACGACTTCCTCTACGTCCTCGGCTCCGGTCCCGACTTCTGCCAGACCTATGGCTTCGCGATCTGCTCGCTCATGGAGATGCAGTGGCAGAACTGCTCCTACATCAACTCGGCCGAGTACTTCCACGGCCCCTTCGAGTGCACCGAGGACGGCGTCTTCTACTTCCTGCAGAAGGGCTCCGGTGCAAACCGCCCCATCGACGAGCGTGCGGAGCGCTTCCTCAAGACCCACACGGACACCCTCATGGTGCTCGACTCCGCCGAGTACGGCATGGCCAACGTCGACGCCTCTGTGCGCACCTACCTCGACCCGATCTTCTTCTACGAGATGAACGTCTCCCTGCGCGGCGTGCGCGGCAAGGCGTTTGGCCACGATCCCGACGTCCGTCGCTACATGGGCATCGTCGAGTACTAGCTAGGGGAGAAGACCGAGCGTGCGGAGCCCAAACGACAACGGGGCTGCGCTCGCACAGGTGTTGATGCGGGAAAGGGGCAAGTTCATGCAGAAGCAGGACCTCGACGTCGCCGTGTGCGGCTTTGGCGACAACGTGGTGGACGTGTACGAGCACGTGAGGACCATGTATCCGGGCGGCAACTGCGTCAACTTCGCGGTGTACGCGAAGAAGGCGGGCGTGCGCAGGGCGGCCTACATGGGCTACTTCGGGAGCGACGACCGTGCGGAGCACGTCATCCGCAGCCTCCACGAGGAGGACGTCGAGACGGTCAAGTGCAAGCAGCTCCTGGGCGAGAACGGCTACAGCTGCGTGTCTATCGCGCCGGATGGCGACCGCATCTGGGGCGACTACAACAAGGGTGGCATCAGGGGCGAGACCAGCTACGTGCTCGATCGCTTCGACATCGAGTACCTGCGCCAGTTCGACGTGGTGCACTCCGGAAACTACTGTTACACGGAGCGCCAGCTCCACAAGATTCACGACGCCGGCATCCCGCTCTCGTTCGACTTCTCGGACGACTCCACGTGGGAGTACTTCCAGGAGGTTGCCCCCAACGTGACCTACGCGTTCTTCTCGGCCTCCGACCTTACCGTGGACGAGACGCGCGAGCGCCTGCGCAAGGTCCACGAGCTTGGGCCGCGCTGGGTCTCGGCCACGCGCGGCGTGGACGGGTGCTACGCCTTTGACGGTGAGCGCTACTACCGCCAGGAGTCCAAGCCCGTCGAGCACATGCGCGACGCGATGGGCGCCGGGGACTCGTTTCTCACGTCCTTCCTGGTCAAGTCCCTCGACACCCTCAAGAGGGGTGCTTCCCGGGAGGATGCGTACACGGCCGGCCTCGCTTTCGCGGCGGAGTTCGCCTCTGACGTGTGCTGTGCGCAGGATGGCAGCTGGGGTCACGGCCTCAAGTACTAGCGACATCTGATGGCGGGTCCCATGTGGGGCCCGCCTTTTGGGAGGCGAATCATGGAGCCGACGGATGTGAAGAGCGTCGTGGCGGTGGGGTTCTGCTGCGCCGACGTGTATCAGGACCTCGGGAGGTTCTATCCCACTGGAAACGGCGTCGACTGGGGCATCCACCTTGCCCGCAAGGGCGTGCCCGTCTCCGTCGTGAGCGTCGTGGGAACGGACGAATATGGAGCGGGGATGCGCAAGGCCCTTGCGGGCGAGAAGATCGACATCTCGCACCTGCGCGTCGAGGACGGTGACACCTGCGTGATGCTGATGGGGCTCAAGAACGGCGTCGACCGGGTCCATCTCAAGGAGATCGAGGGCGTGATGGCGAGCTATTCGCTTACTCTGGAGGACGATGCCTTTGTCCGGTCTCATCAGATGTTCCATACCGATCTCTTCGGCAACGTGCTCGATTACCTGAAACCATGGCACGAGTCCGGGATGCTTGGGGTGATGGACTTCTCGGTCTTCTCGGAGGACCCCGCCTACCACTGCGAGGACTACTTCCCCTATGTCGACTACGTCTTCATGAGCTACGACGGTGACGATATGGACCACATCCGCGAATGGATACGCCACGTGCAGGGCTTCGGTCCGCGCATCGTGACGGCCACGATGGGGGAGCGGGGTTCGCTCAGCTTTGACGGCAACCGCTACTACGAGGGAGGCATCGTCGCGCCGCCCAAGGTCGTGAACACCGTCGGCGCGGGCGACTCCTACATCGCGGGTTTCACCTTTGGACTCATCAACGGTTGGGACATACCTGCCTGCCAGCGCAGCGGCGCCGAACTGGCAAGCCGGGTCATCACAAAGTTCGAACCCTATTAGGAGGTCCATCGTGGCAATCGACGTCAACGTCCATCCGCTGCTGTACAAGTCTATCTACAGCGAGGACGATTTTGCGTTTTGGGAGCGCGAGTTCGGCATGGGACACATGGGTCCCATGGATTACGACGAGGTGTTTGCGGAGCTCGACTACGGAGGCATCGAGAAGAGCGTGCTTCTCCCACTTGACCTCACCACGACGGCAGGCGGATGGATCGCAACGAATGAGCAGGTGGCAGGCATCGTTTCTGACTATCCGGACCGCTTTGTGGGCTTTGCGAGCGTGGACCCCAACCGACCGGATGCGCCCGAGGTACTCGAGTGCGCCTTTGTGGAGCTGGGGGCGCGTGGTCTGTCGCTCCATCCCGCAAAGCAGCGCTTCTGGATGACCGACGCCTGCATGGAGCCGCTCTTCGAGCTGTGCCAGAAGTACGACCGTCCGATGATGGTGGATGCCGGGCTCTCGTGGGAGCCGAATGCGCCCACGAAGTACGGTCACCCTCTCGCAATAGAGGAGGCCATCATGACTCACCCCAACGTGCGCGTCTGCCTGTCCCACTTTGCGTGGCCGTGGGTGAGGGAGATGGTAATGCTCATGCTGAAGTATCCCAATTGCTACACGGAGTGCTCGGCCCTGTACCTTGATTCTCCCGAGGAGTCCATCAATCGCCTCTTCACGCAGGACATGGGCTCGCGGTGGTTCCAGCGCAGTTTGTTGCACCAGGTGATGTTCGGCAGCAACACCCCGCGCTTCCGGGCCTTCAAGTTGATTCGTGCCATTGATGCGCTGGGATTACCCGACTATGCGCGCGAGACACTTCTTACCGCTAACGCCCTCGAGTACCTGGGAGGCGAGTAGCCATGGTGGTACTGAAGAAGCTTTCTTACCTCACGAGCGAGGCAGCGCAACTTGTAAAGATTACGGACGACGTGCGTCGCGAGGTCGAGGCGTCTGGCGTGAGCGAGGGACTCGTTGCCGTGATGAGCGCCCACACGACCTGCGGCGTCATCGTGAACGAGGGACTGCCTTGCGTGGAGCGTGACCTGCAGGAGATGCTTGAACGCATGGTTCCGCTTGACGCGCCATACGCGCACGCGCACTTCCTGCCCAGCTACGGGGCCACGGGCAACAACTCGCAAGGGCATCTCAAGCAGACGCTCGTGGGCAATAGCTGCATGTTCCCCGTGACGGGCGGACGCGCGCTTCTTGGTGGGGCGCAGGACGTGTACCTAGCCGAGTTCGACGGTCCACAGCGTCGCACGGTCTACGTCGAGGTCATGGGCGAGTAGCGCAGGGCAAAGGATTCCAGCTACTGACCCATCGACAAGAAGGGGCCCCGGGACTCCTAAGGCGACATTTCGCGAAGCGCATGCCGCCGTGGAGTCCCGGGGCCCTCGTGTGTGGCCTCTGGGCCCGCCGCTACTTGGAACCCTCGTTCTTCTCGCCCGCAAGCCTGGTGCGCACGATCTTGACGGCGCGCTTGGCCTGGTAGGGGAGGATGGCCTTCATCTTGTCCTCGGCGGTGTACATGGTGGATGCCTCGGGGACGTCACGCGTGAGGTGGATCGCGTCGAACTCGCAGCGCGTGGTGCAGAGTCCGCAGCCGATGCACTTGTTGGTGTCGACGATGCTGGCGCCGCACTTGAGGCAGCGCGCCGTCTCCTTGCGGATCTGCTCCTCCGTGAACTGGCGGCGCGGGTCGTGCCAGTTGTGGTCGATCGAGGTGACCTTCTGGCAGGCCGGGACCTGGCGGCCGGAGTGGTCGTAGTCGGCGGGGGCGAGCACGACCTCGTCCTTGTTGAGCTCGACGTAGTGGCGCGGGTTGCGGCCCAGCGTGAGCGAGGAGCCCGTCTGCACAAAGCGGTGCATGCTGATGGCGGCCTCGTGACCTGCGGCGATGGCGTCAATCACAAACTTGGGGCCGGTGTAGACGTCGCCGCCCACAAAGACGTCCGGCTCGTCGGTCTGGTAGGTCTTGGGGTCGGCCACGGCGCCGTTGCCGCGCCCGAGCTTGACCTTGCTGCCCTTGAGCAGGTCGCCCCACACGATGGACTGGCCGATGGAGAGCACGACGTTCTGGCACGGCACGAATGTGGTGTCGGACTCGTCGTAGGTGGGCGAGAAGTGCTTGGCCTCGTCGAAGACGCGCGTGCAGCGCTTGAACGTGACGCCGCGCACGTGGCCCGCCTCGTCCACCTCGACCTTGGCGGGACCCCAGCCGTTGTGGATGGTGACGCCGTCGTCCTCGGCCTCCTGGATCTCGAGCGGGAGCGCCGGCATCTCGTCCGGCTGCTCGAGGCACCACATGCTCACGTCCGAGGAGCCGCAGCGCCTGGACACGCGGGCCGCGTCGATGGCCACGTTGCCGCCGCCGATGACGACGGTCGAGCCCTCGACCTGGTGCTGGGGGTCGTCAAGTGCGCAGCGCAGGAAGTCGACCGCGGTGGAGACGCCCTTTGCGTCCTCGCCCTCGACGCCGGCCTTGCGGCCGCCCTGGCAGCCGATGGCCACGTAGAACGCGCGGAATCCCTGCTTGCGCAGCTCGTCCAGGGTGACGTCCTTGCCGACCTCGACGCCGCAGCGGATCTCCACGCCCATCTCGCGCAGGACGTCGATCTCGGCAGCGACGACGTCCTTCTCGAGCTTGTAGCTGGGGATGCCGTAGACCATCATGCCGCCGGGAAGGGGGTTCTTCTCGAACACGACGGGGTTGTAGCCCATGTTGGCCAGGTAGTAGGCGCAGCTGAGGCCCGCGGGGCCGGCGCCCACCACGGCAACCTTCTCCAGGTGACGGCCACGGTTGGAGGAGATGACCGGCTCGGGCACGTAGCGGTGCTCGGCCTCCATGTCCTTTGCCGCGATGAAGGCCTTCACGTCGTCGATTGCGACGGGGTCGTCCACCAGGCCGCGCGTGCAGGCCGCCTCGCAGCGCTTGTTGCAGATGCGGCCGCACACCGCGGGGAAGGGGTTCTCCTTCTTGATGAGCGCCAGCGCGTCGCGGTAGCGCCCCTGCGCGGCCATGCGCAGGTAGCCCTGGATGGCGATGTGCGCGGGGCACGCGACCTTGCAGGGCGAGGTGCCGGTCTCGTGGCACTCGATGCGGTTGTGGTCCTTGTAGTCCGGGTCCCAGTCCTTCTCGCTCCAGGCGTGGTCGTCGGGAAGCGGCTGCTTGGGATAGGAGACGCGGCCGTGCTTGGTCAGGAGCTTCTGGCCCAGCTGGACGGCGCCCGCGGGGCAGACCTCGACGCAGCCCCCGCAGGCCACGCACTTCTCCTCGTCCACGTGGGCGCGGTAGGCTGAGGCGCTCATGTTGGGTGTGTTGAACAGTTGGGACGTGCGCAGCGCGTAGCAGACGTTGACGTCGCAGTTGCAGATGCCAAAGATCTTGTGCTCGCCGTCGATGTTGGTGATCTGGTGCACGTAGCCGTTCTTCTCGGCGTTGAGCAGGATGTCGATCACCTCGTCGTAGGTGATGTAGTGGCCCTTGCCGGTCTCGACGCTGTAGTCGGCCAGGTCGCCAACGCCGATGCACCAGTTCTGTGGGTCGCGACCCGCGTTGTGCGTGCGCGCGCGCTCCGCGAGCGTGCACGAGCAGGCGCCCACGGAGAAGTGGTCGTACTTCTTGAGCCAGTGCGAGAGGTGCTCGACGTCCGCGGACTGGTTCTCGTGCTTGATCGCGTGCTCGACGGGGATGACGTGCATGCCCACGCCGGCGCCTCCGGGCGGGACCATCTTGGTGGCCATGGTGAGCGGCAGGTACGTCATGCGCTCGAAGAAGCTGCCCAGCTCGGGATGCTCGTTGAGCTGCTGCTGGTTCATGACCGTGAACTCTGCTGCGCCGGGGACGAACATGGGCAGGACGTAGCGCTTCTCGCCCTTGGGGTTCTTGCCGTCCAGGTTCTCCCAGTTGTACTCGATCACGCCCTTGACTGAGAGCGAGTCGAGCAGCTCCTGCGCGCGCTCCTTGGAGACGCCCGCGCCCTCGGCAACCTGCTCCAGGGTCTCGGGCACGCGGCGCTTCATGTGGCGCGTGAGCTCGGCCTCCTCCTCGGTCATGACGGAGGCGAGGCCCCAGTAGTCGGGGTCGTCGTAGTTGGTCTTGTGGAGCATGCGGTCGGTTATCTTGGCGGCCTCGCGAAGCACGCCCGGCTTGGGCGGCTCCGCGGATGCCGGTCCCGGTGCGTCGGGGGAGGAGGGCACGTAGCGCCTGGCCTCGTCGTTCTCGACGAAGACCTCCTTCTTCTTGATGATCCTGAGCGGCCTGCCCTGCGGGTTGACGCGCGGCACGCCCTCCTCGTCCAGCTGCGGCCTGCGGTTGCGGATCGCAACGTCCTCGTCCGTCATGCCGCGGCGCATGTCCTGCGCGCGCTCCTCGACCGTGGCGCCGCCGTAGGGCGCCTCCGGGCGGCCGGTCCTTGCACCGGGCGCGTACGACGCCGCCTTGGTGGCCACGTCCTTCTCGTCCGCGTGATCGCCTGTTGCCATTGCCTCTCCTCTGCACTCATGAGTCCCAATCCTGTGCATGGCACCAGATTCTAGCAGGCTGGACGGTCCGTTTGCCCAACTACCTGAACGCGGGCGGCGGGTGGTGGTGGGCCTGGGGACGGGTCTGGCGACGCGTCCCACAGGCCCTCGGAGGGCCGAGTTGTGGAGAATCTGCGACGCACGTTTTGGGCGCGCGGGCAAGGGTCTTGCGGGTGAGAAAAACGGCGGCCTTTACCTGCAGCGATGCGGGAATGACGGCTGCCTAAAGACTGCGGATAGACATGGGACAGCCAACTGCAAGCGGCTGGGCGCAAGCTCTGGTCCTGCCTTCGAGCGCGCGGAGGGAAGCATGGACAAGCTGGTTCGATGTTTGGAGGAACGCATGGCTTTTGAGGCAAAGCACGCGAGGTTCGCTGGTCTTGGCAGGTCCATGGGGCGCCTTGCCGTGGTGGGAGGGCTGGCGGCCTGCATGGCCGCGGGCCAGGTCGCTCCCGCGGTGGCGCTGGCCGAGGGCACGGGGACGATTACGATCAAGGACGTCGTGTCGCGCGGGTCGGAGGGAACGCTCGCCTACCAGGGCTACCAGATCTTTACGGCCAACGTGAGCGAGAAGAGCGAGGTGAGCGACCTCGCCTGGGCAAACGACGACGTGAAGGCCGCGGTCGAGGGCGTCATCAAGTCGGAGGACAAGTCGTACGCGGGCACGACGGCGCAGGACGCCGCCCTGTGGATGAGGTCGCACTTCTCCACCGGGAACACGGACGTGGTTGCCGCGCAAAGCGCCGCGGCAAAGGTCGCCAAGGCCGTGCAGGGCAAGGCGAGCACCGTGCGCCTGAAGGAGAACGAGTCGCAGGCGCTGAGCCAGGGCTACTGGCTCTTCGTGAGCGACTCGACCACGACGGACGGCAAGGCGGGCGTCGCGGGCACGGCGCCGATCTTCACACTTGTGGGCACCCAGGCGAGCACGGTGTACGCCAAGACGTCCGTCCCCAGCGGGCAGAAGACGGTCGCGACCGAGTCGGGCCGTGACACCAGCTCCGTGGACGCCAAGGTGGGCGATGTGCTCAACTACCGCCTGCGGGGCACGCTGCCCACGAACCTCGACGCGTACGAGAAGTACTATTACCAGTTTGAGGACACGCTCTCCAAGGGCCTCACGTACCAGGGTGACGTGAAGGTCAACGTCCTGCGCTTTGACGGCGACGCGAAGAAGTGGGTCCCCACGGACGTGACGAGCAAGTTCAGCGTCGTGACGAAGGACAACGCCGACGGGACGACGACCATGACCGTGACCTGCGACGACGTAAAGGCGCTGCAGGAGGTCAAGGGCGATGGGCTCAGCAGGCTCGAGGTCACGTACAAGGCAAAGGTCAACGCGAACGCGGTCGTGGGCTCCGAGGGCAACGAGAACAAGCTGACCCTGCACTTCTCAAACGACCCCAACTCCGACAGCAAAGGCACGGTGCGCGTGCCCGGGACGGACACGTACACCTTCCAGCTCGACGTGGCGAAGGTGGACAAGGCCACCAGGAAGGCGCTCCCCGGCGCCAAGTTCACGATCCAGGAGTACACGGCCGACGGGCAGCCCACGGGCAAGTACCTGCAGGCGGACGGCTCCCTGGGTGACGAGCCGCACGAGTTCGAGACCAACGAGAAGGGCCTCCTGAGCGTGGCGCGCATCGACTCGGGCAACTACCTCCTGCACGAGACGCAGGCGCCCAAGTCCGACTCCGGCACCTACGACAAGATCGAGGACGTCAAGCTGCAGATCAGGGCCGCGTACATCATGCCCAACTCGCTCAACGCCGGCCAGGACGGCACGAGCTCCTACTCGCTCTCTGCCAAGGTCGACGGCAAGGACGCCGAGGGCGGCATCGACGCCAACGGCGACGGCAAGATCGACCAGACGGACGCGAACGAGAAGATCGTGGACGCCAAGGCCGGCATCGTGCGCGTGACCGTGGGCGACGGCCTCACGACGACCCTGCCCATCACGGGTGGCCAGGGCATCGCGCTGGCGGCCGGCACGGGTCTCATCGTGATTGCGATATCCGCCATCGCAATGAACCACAGGCGCGACATGGACGTGGAAGAGTAGAAGGGGTGATGGTCGATGCGGGTGAATCACGTTACGGGAGCATCCACGGACTCGGCAGGTACGGCTGGTGTGCGTCGCCATGGCGTAACCGCCCGCGTCGACCTCGCCCTTGTGGCGCTGGCGACGCTCCTGACCGCACTCGCGATCCTGGCGGCCTCGGCGCAGGCGCGGGAGTCGTCGGGCCGGCTGACCATCGCCCCCGCCGGCGAGGGGCATTCCTACCAGGCCTACAGGCTCTTCTCGGCATCCGTGGAAGATGACGGTGGTGTGCGCGGTGTCTCGTGGAGGGGATGCATGGGAAAGGACTTCTACTCCCGTCTGGGCGATGCAGGCAATGCGCAGGAGGCGCTTGCGCTGGTACAGCGGGGCGTGCAGAAGGACGGCGCGGCATACCTTGCCAAGCTTGCCTCATGGGCGCGCGAGGCAGACGGCGTGCCGGACCCACTGACTATCCGCACGGGCGAGGCGACGCCGCTTGATGAGGGCGTCTGGCTCCTGACGAGCGAGCATGCCCAGCCGATCATCGTGCCCATGGGCGCCAAGGACGTGACCGTGAGCGAGAAGGGCGTGCGCCCCAGCCTTGAGAAGCGCGTGCGGAACGACACCCGCGGCGATCGGGAGTTCGTGCGCGCCTGCGACGCCTCCACGGGTGACAGCGTGCGCTTTTGCCTGGTAGGGACGCTGCCAAGCGACTATGACTCACTGGAGAGCTTCTGCTATGCCTTTGTGGACGAGCCCTCGGAGGCGCTCGAGGTAGACCTGGACTCGGTGTCCGTGAGCGTGACGCACGCGGACGGCACTACGGAGGAAGTGAGGGACGGGTATGACGTGGCCTGGAAGGATGGCCAGCTGCGCGTGGCGTTTGCCAACCTGCGCTCCGCCTGTCCGAAGGCGGCCTACGGGGACCGCGTCGTCGTGCAGTATGTTGCCCGCCTTGTGGCCGACAAGGCGAAGGTCGGCCTGACGGAGGGGAACAGGAACGTGGCGCGCATCGAGTACTCTAGCGGCCACGACGGCGAGAAGGGCATCACGCCGACGGATGGCGCCACGGTCCACACGTACCGCGTCGCGCTCGGCAAGGTCGACGCGGATGGGAGCAAGGCGCTTGCCGGGGCCAAGTTCGTCGTCGCGAGGAAGGACGGCATGTTCCTCTCGCCCTCAGGCACGTGGGTGAAGGACGAGGCGAAGGCGCAGATTGCAACGGACGAGAAGGGCCAGGCCACGCTCGCAGGCCTTGGCTCGGGCGAGTATGCCATACGCGAGGTCGAGGCGCCTGACGGGTACGCCAAGCTGGAGGGGGATATCCACCTGAGCGTCGCCGGCGATACCGAAAGGCGGACGCTCGACGCGACGTGCGAGCATGCCTCCGCGCGCGTGACCTCGGTAGATGCAGGGTCCGGCACGGTGACGCTCGAGGTGTGCGATGCGCGTGCCGCCTCTGCGGGCGGCTCTGGAGTCCCACGGACGGGTGACTCCGGCGCGCTGCCTTGGGTGGCCGGCATGGGTGCCGCCTGTGCGGCCTTCGCTACGGCGCTGCGCAACAAGTGGCCGGGCTCTACGACGGAAGCGTCCGCATGACCATGACGGAGCATGAGGCGGCCCTGGGCGTGCTCCCGTGCGTGCGACGGGACGTAGCACCCGCCAAGCCCAAGCCGCGTCATCGCCGCGGGAGGTTGCGGCGCTTAGTGCCCGTGCTGGGCGTCGCGTTGGGGCTTGGCCTGCTTGCGGTGCCTCTCGCGCTCGACCTCTGGGAGGGGTTGCGGGCGCGGGAGGCCGTCAGCACCATGACCGACCAGGCCGAGGCCATGGACCCAAAGGTCAGGAAGGAACTCCTGGCGCAGGCCCGCGCCTACAACCACGTGCTCGCGGGCGAGAGGACCTCCATTCCCACAAGCAGGATCCTGCCGTACGGGAGGCAGCTCATGGGCGAGGGGCAGGGTGTGGTCTCGGTCATCAAGATTCCAAGCGTCGGCATCGACTTGCCGGTCAGGCTGGGCACGTCGGAAGAGGTCCTGTCCTCCGGCGCGGGCCACCTTGAGGGATCGTCGCTTCCCGTGGGCGGCGCCTCGACCCACGTCGTGCTCATGGGACACTCGGGCCTTCTGGGCAGCAGGATGTTCGACGACATCCGGAGGCTGCGCAGGGGCGACAGCTTCTACCTCTGGACGCTTGGAAAAAGGATGAGATACGAGGTGGTACAGACGAGGGTCGTCCTGCCCGAGGAGGTGAAGCACTTGGAGATCAAGCGCGGAAGCGACCTTTGCACGCTGGTGACCTGCACTCCCTACGGGATAAACGACCACAGGCTGCTCGTGACTGGCCGTCGCGTTTGCGACGACGGGGGAGAGGGGCGGTCCTCCGTCAACGGGGCGTTGTCCGTGCCGCCCTACCGCATGCTGATCCTCGCGACGGGCGCAACACTTGCGGCAGTTGGCTGGCTGTCGCATCGCAAGGCGCGGGGGAGAAGAACGGCCTCCCCGCCGAGGCACATGAGCGCTAGCGGAGCGAGTCCACGAGCGCCTGGGCGACCCTCAGGCCGTCGGTTGCAGCGCTCATGATGCCACCAGCGTAACCTGCACCCTCACCACAGGGCCAGAGCCCGTGTGTGGAGACGGACTGGCAGTCCTTCCCACGCGTGACGCGGACGGGCGAGCTCGAACGTGTCTCCACGCCGGTGAGCACGGCGTCGGGGGTGTCGAAGCCCCTGAGTTGGTGGGCCATCTTGGGTATGGAGGCACGCAGCGTCTCCGTGATGTAGGGAGGGAGGCACTTCTCGACGCTGCCCCAGGCGACGCCTCGTGGGTAGGTGGGGACGATGGATCCCTGTGCGCTGGAGGAAACGCCCTGCAGGAAGTCGGCCACGAGCTGGGCGGGAGCGACGTAGTTGCCGCCGCCAGCCTCGAAGGCCGCTCGCTCGCACCTGCGTTGGAGCGTAACGCCCTCGAGCACGTCGTCGCCGGGGAGGTCGGTGGGGAACACGTTTGCGAGGAAGCCCGAGTTGGCGTTCGTGCCAGCCCGGTCGGAAAGGCTCATGCCGTTCGTGACCACGCCGCCGGGCTCGCTGGCCGCTGCCACCACGTAACCGCCCGGGCACATGCAGAACGAGAAGGCACTGCGACCGTCCGCAAGGTGGGACACGAGCTTGTATGGCGCGGCGCCAAGTGCGGGGTGACCCGCGAAGGGACCGTATTGCGACTTGTCGACCATGGACTGGAGGTGCTCGATGCGAACGCCCATGGCAAAGGTCTTTCGCTCGAGGGTGACGCCCCGACCTTTGAGAAGCTCGAAGACGTCGCGGGCGGAGTGGCCGCACGCGAGGACGAGGTTGTCCGTGGGGACCTGCTCCTCCACCACGAGGCCGGTCTCCGCGTCACGCCATTCAAGCGTGACCGAGGTCACGTGCGGACTGGGATTACGTGCGATGCCTATGTCCGTAAGCCGGCACTCGAGTCGCACCTCTCCACCCAGGTCGCGGATCCTGTTGAGGATGTTCGTGACGACGGTGGGAAGGATGTCGCTCCCGACGTGGGGCTTTGCGTCCCACAGGATCTCGCGGGGGGCACCCGCGTCCACGAACGTCTGGAGTATGAACCGGTGGGCGGGGCTCTTCGTGCCGGTGGCGAGCTTGCCGTCCGAGAACGTCCCGGCGCCGCCGAGGCCAAACTGGATGTTGGACTCGGGATCGAGCTTGCCTGTCTGGTTGAAGCGCTCGATTGCCTGGCTCCGGCGTGTCGCGTCCTGGCCGCGCTCGACGAGCAGCGGCCTCAGCCCTGCCTCTGCGAGCGCGAGCGCGCAGAAGAGCCCTGCGCATCCTGCACCAATGACGACAGGCTGCTTGGCGGGCTGCGCGCCGAGGTGGGCCGGCAGGCCGAAGGGCTTGTCAGTTGCGGTGCGTACGTTCTTCTCCGCATGGTGGGCGCGAAGCTTTGCGAGAAGGGCCCTCTCGGCATTGGCGCCGCCCCGGAGGGCTACGCGTGCGGTGTACAGGAAGTGCACGTCGTTCTTCTTGCGGGCGTCGATCGAGCGCTTGCGAGGCTCGACGGAGAGGAGGTCATCGGGCGTGATGTGCAGCCTGCGCCGCACGGCCTTGCGGAGGGCAAGCTCCTCGGTGCGAAGGGTTCCGTCGAGCTGGTCGACGGGAATGCGGATTCCAGAGATGTCAAGCACTTCGACTCCTGACGCTTGCGTGATTGATGACCTGCCCGGTGACATGGGATTGCGGACGAATGCCGTGGGACGTTACCTGGTGGCTGCGCTCGTACCTGCGACCATACCGCTCTTCCAAGCCCAGGACAGATTGAAGCCGCCGCACTCGCCGTCCACGTCGAGGGCCTCGCCTGCCACGAAGAAGCCGGGGGAGGAGAGGCACTCGAGCGTCTGCGGGGAGAACTGGTCGTTTGCCAGACCACCCCTGAGTACCTGTGCCTGGGCAACCTCCGTAGTGCCCGTCGCGCGAAGCGGATAGGACTTCGCGAGCGCCACGAGCGCCTTGGAGTCGGTCGTGGCATCGGCGGTCCCGTTGCCATCGAGCGACCAGCGCGACCGTGCCAGCCCCTCGAGAATCGCTGCGAGATCCGGGTCGAGGACCCCGTCGAGGCAGCCGCTCTCGAAGGTGCCCTTGAAGAACGGGTCGACCATCTGCTGGAGCTCCGATGCCGTGAGGTCGGGAAGGAGGTCGAGTTCCACAAGGTCACCAGGCTCGACGTGGCGCGACATGTTGAAGATCACGATGCCTGAGAGTCCGTAGGGTCTGACGAGCACCTCGCCGCGCTCGCTCCAGATGGGGAAGCGCGTGTGGGTAAGCTGGACGCGCGCCGTGAGACGTCGCCCATCCAACTCGAGCATGGGGTTGGGCTCCATGCCCACGGGGCAGAGAACGCCCGACGTGGGGACGGTCCTGAGACCGAGGTCCCGTGCGACGTCGAGCTTTCCATCGGACTGGGTGCCGCCCGCGGCGAGAACGACGCTGCGCGCAGAGACCTCGTGCGAGGACCCGTTGCCGAAGCCGTCTGCAAAGGCAACGGCATAGCCATCGCCTTCACGCCTGACGGAGGTGACGCTCCGGGCGGGCGCGAGCGTAACGCCGGCGTTGCGCGCGCGGCGGAGAAGAACGTTCCGTACGGAGGCGGCGCGCTTGGAAAGGGGATAGAGTCGCTCCTCCTCGAGGCACCAGCGCATGTCGCACTGGCGGAAGAAGCCCAGCACGTCCTTGAGCGGGTCGTTTCCGAAGACTGCCCCGACGAACTCGGGGTCGTTGTAGTACTTCTCCGCGAGGCCGACGTTGCTGAAGTTGCAGCGGCCGTTGCCCGTGGCGAGGATGCTGCGCCCGCACTCCCGGGAGGACTCGAGGACCAAGGTCCGCGCGTTCTTCTCGCCCGCGCAGATTGCAGCGGTGAGGCCAGCGGCACCGCCGCCGATTACCACGACGTCATAGGACGCGGCGACCTCCACGGAGGACGCCGCGTCGAGCAGGGCCTCGCGCCGTTGGGCGCGGGATTGCGTCTTACGCTTGTGGGCGTTTGCGGTCATCGGCTAGGCCTCCACCGCGGCTACCGCCTTGGGAATGAGGCCGTCGGGAAGGGCGGACTCGAAGTCTCCTGCGTCGCAGGCCGCCGCGACCTCCGGGTCGATGGGGATGCGCCCGAGGTCGGCGATCTTGAACTCGTCCACGATCTCCTGCAGGTGGGAGGGGCCAAAGGGCTCGAGCTTGCGGCCGCAGTCCGGGCACTCCATGTAGCTCATGTTCTCCACGACGCCGATGACGGGGACGTTCATCATCGCGGCCATCTTGACGGCCTTGCCCACGATGACCTGAACCAGGTCCTGCGGGGAGCTCACGATCACGACGCCCTCGATGGGGAGGGACTGGAAGACCGTGAGGGCCACGTCGCCGGTTCCCGGAGGCATGTCGATCAGCAGGTAGTCGAGGTCGCCCCAGAGGGTGTCCTCGAAGAACTGCTTGAGCGCGCCCATGAGCATGGGGCCACGCCAGAGCACCGGGTCGTTCTCGTTCTCGAGGATGAGGTTGGTGCTCATGATCTTGATGCCGCCCTTGGACTGGGCGGGGATGATCTTGTCGTCCTGGCCGTAGACGTGCATCCCAGAGAGTCCGAACATCTTGGGGATGGAGGGACCCGTGATGTCGGCGTCGAGGATGCCGACCTTGTGGCCGCGGCGGTTGAGCTCCGTGGCGAGGATGCCCGTTACGAGCGACTTGCCGACGCCGCCCTTGCCGGAGATGACGCCGATCACGTGCTTGATGCTCGACTGGTCGTTTGTCTGATACATCTCGGGACCCTCGTGCTTGGGACGGTTGCCGAAGATCTGATCGACCTCGTCCTGGATGGCGTCCCTGTCGAAATCGCTGTCTGCCATGTGCCACCTTCCTTGTGTCTGCTTAAAGGTGCGGATTCGCATGTTGTTACGCATGTAACTTTAGCATGCAGCGGGTGGAAGCCCCCGAGTGTACCGCTCGCCTGTTGCGACTGCAACCCTCTGGATCCGCCCGTGTCGCTCGTGCCTTGAGTTGGCCTTTACCCAGATTGCACGGTGCCCCCACGTATGGAAGAAAAAAAGAGGGAAGACTGTCCTTCTCGCCCGATGGTGCCGTCCGCCGAGAAAAGCAAACATTTGTTCTATGAAGTTGCCACGGAGCGTATAGACGCCGCGCTCGTTGGGGTAGGCTTGGATACACTCAAGGTGAGAAGAACTTTCAGGATGCGGCCGAAGAGGTATCCATGGCATCAGACTCCATCGTCATCAAGGGCGCGCGCGAGCACAACCTGCGCGACATAGACGTCACCATTCCACGCGACAAGCTCGTGGTAATTACGGGACTCTCTGGCTCCGGCAAGTCGAGCCTCGCCTTCGACACCATCTACGCGGAGGGCCAGCGCCGCTACGTCGAGTCGCTCAGCAGCTACGCGCGCATGTTCCTGGGCCAGATGGACAAGCCGGACTTGGACTCGATCGACGGCCTGTCGCCCGCGGTCTCCATCGACCAGAAGACCACGAGCCGCAACCCTCGCTCGACCGTTGGCACTGTGACGGAGATCTACGACTACCTGCGCCTTCTCTACGCGCGCATTGGCACGCCGCACTGCCCGGAGTGCGGACGCCCCATCTCGCGCCAGACGACGGACCAGATTGCGGACAAGGTCCTCGAGGCCGGACAGGGCCGCCGCGCCTACGTGCTGGCACCTGTGGTGCTGGGCCGCAAGGGCGAGTACCAGAAGCTCTTCGAGGACCTGCGCAAGGAGGGCTTCAGCCGCGTTCGCGTGGACGGCGAGGTTCGCGAGCTGGACGAGGACATCAAGCTCGACAAGAAGTACAAGCACTCGATCGAGGTCGTGGTTGACCGCATCGTCATCCGTCAGAACTCGCTCGGCCGCATCGCCGAGGGCGTGGAGCAGGCCACGAAACTCGCCTCGGGCCGCGTCGGTTTCTACCTCCTGCCTGACCGCGACGCGCCGGAGGGCACGGAGGGCGAGCTGCTGCAGTACTCCCTCGCGCTTGCCTGCCCCATACACGGCCACTCGATCGACGACCTCCAGCCGCGTGACTTCAGCTTCAATGCGCCGTACGGCGCCTGCCCCGACTGCGATGGCCTGGGCGTGCGCCGCATCGTGGACGCCGAGAGCCTGATCGAGGACCCTAACCTTCCTGTGGACGGAGTCTTCGGGTCGCTCTTCGGCAGGTCCAACTACTATCCGCAGATCTTCGCGGCTGTGCTCAAGCATCTGGGCGAGGACCCGGAGACACCCTGGAAGGACCTGCGCAAGAAGACGCGCGAGGCGATTCTTGATGGCCTGGGCCAGACCAAGATTCGCGTCGACTACCATACGCGCGACGGGCGCGACACGTACTGGTTCACCAAGTTCTCGGGCGTGCGCTCGATCCTGTTCGACAAGTACCAAGAGACCACGTCAGAGACCACGCGCAACCACCTGGACAAGTACATCCGCGAGGTGCCGTGCCCCACGTGCCACGGAGCTCGCCTCAAGCCCGAGTACCTCGCGGTCACGGTGGGCGAGAAGAACATCAAGGAGGTCTGCGACATGTCCTGTCGCGAGAGCCTCGAGTTCTTCGAGCACCTTACGCTCACGGAGCGCCAGCACCTGATTGGCGCCCCCATAGTGAAGGAGATCGTGGCGCGCCTGCGCTTCATGGTGAACGTCGGCCTGGACTACCTCACGCTCAGCCGCGCCGCCACGACGCTCTCCGGCGGCGAGGCCCAGCGCATCCGCCTCGCGACGCAGATCGGCGCCGGCCTCATGGGCGTGCTTTACATCCTGGACGAGCCATCCATCGGACTGCACCAGCGCGACAACGACCGGCTCATCGCGACGCTCAAGAGCCTTCGCGACATGGGCAACACGGTCATCGTGGTCGAGCACGACGAGGACACCATTCGCGCCGCGGACTACGTAATAGACATGGGCCCCGGTGCGGGCGAGCTGGGCGGTCAGGTCGTTGCCGCGGGCACGCCGCAGGATATCATGGCGAACCCCGACTCGCTCACTGGCGCCTACCTTACGGGTCATCGCTTGATCGAGGTCCCCGAGAAGAGGAGAAACCCGCGCCGCGGGGCCTTCAAGATCTTTGGATGCCGCGCAAACAACCTCAAGAACGTGAACGTGAAGGTCGAGTACGGAACGTTCACCGTGGTGACGGGTGTCTCCGGCTCCGGCAAGTCGTCGCTCGTGACGGACACGATCGCGCCCGTCCTCGCAGACGAGATCCAGCATGCGAAACGCATCTGCGGACCGTACCGCCGTGTGGAGGGCATCCGCGACGACGAGGGCAAGCTCCTCATTGACAAGGTGATTGACATAGACCAGAGCCCGATCGGCCGCACCCCGCGCTCGAACCCGGCGACCTACATCGGCCTCTGGGACGACCTCAGAGCCCTGTTCGCTTCGACGCCGGAGTCCCGTGCGCGTGGCTACAGCGCGGGCCGCTTCAGCTTCAACGTCCCCGGAGGACGCTGCGAGGCGTGCAAGGGCGACGGCCAGATCAAGATCGAGATGAACTTCCTGCCCGACGTGTACGTGCCCTGCGAGGCATGCCACGGCAAGCGCTACAACCGCGAGACGCTCGAGGTCACGTACCACGGCAAGTCGATCTCGGACGTCCTGGACATGACGGTCACGGAGGCGCTGGCGTTCTTCTCCAACATCCCGCGCATCAAGCGCAAGCTCCAGACCCTCTACGACGTGGGCCTTGGCTACATCCACCTCGGCCAGCCCGCGACCACGCTCTCGGGAGGCGAGGCGCAGCGCGTCAAGCTCGCCAAGGAGCTGCACCGCCAGCAGACGGGCAAGACCTTCTACATCCTGGACGAGCCCACGACGGGTCTGCACTTCGAGGACGTGAGGATGCTCATCGTCGTGCTCCAGAAGCTCGTCGACGCGGGCAACACCGTGCTCGTCATCGAGCACAACCTCGACGTCATCAAGGTGGCGGACCGCCTGATCGACCTGGGCCTCGAGGGCGGTTCCGGCGGTGGCACCATCGTCTGCTACGGCACGCCCGAGAAGATCTGCGAATGCGAAGAGTCGTACACGGGCAGGTACCTCAAGCCGCTGCTCGAGCGCGACCGCGCGCGCATGGAGAAGCGCAAGAACGGCTGATTTAACGTGAGACCTGGGAGATAGTGGTTCGATGTCGAAGAAGGAGAAGATCCAGAAGACGAACGCGATGCGCGAGCTCGAGCGCGGCGGCGTCTCCTACACCTGGCACGAGCAGGAGGAGGACGACATCTCGCGCGGCCTCGGACTCCGCATGGCGCAGGAGGCGGGGGAGGACCCTGACAGCCAGTTCAAGACCCTTGTCTGCGTGGCGCCCTCCGGTGACCACGTTGTCTGCTGCATACCCGTCGCGGAGGAGCTCGACTTCAAGAAGGCCGCTGCGGTCGCGGGGGAGAAATCGCTCGAGCTCATCGCAATCAAGGACCTCGAGCCGCTCACGGGATACGTGCGCGGCGGCTGCACTCCCGTCGGCATGAAGAAGCAGTTCCCCACGCTCATCGATGAGACGGCCCAGCTATTCGACGAGATAGGCATCTCGGGCGGTCGCAGGGGCCTCTCGCTCACTCTCGACCCAGTCGCGCTTAGGGACTTCCTCGGCGCGACCTTCGCAGACATCACGCGGACGCTTTCCGCCCGCTGACCGCTCTTCTCGCCCTCCTTCCCCCTTCGTTTCGCTGACGTTACCGATTCATGGGAGTGGAAGCCCAAACACTTTAGTGTGATAAAGTACTCCCACCATCTGGGGTAGGCGCAGGAGCGAATGCCCCGCATCCTGAAGGCATACGGCAAGGGCCGCTTGGGCGAGAGGAACGTGTAGATGCCTGCAGTAACACCACGTGGGTTCAGGGACATCCTTCCGACGGAGGCGCTCGCGAGGGAGCGCATCACGGGAATCGTTCGCGAGTGCTTCTCGAAGCATGGGTACCTGCCGGTCGAGACGCCGATCCTCGAGGACAGGCGGCTCCTGTCCGTCGGCAGCCGCATCGAGGACTCGCCGTTCCAGCTCTTTGATGCGGATGGCAGCCTGCTCATGGTGCGCCCCGACCTGACGCTTCCCATCGCACGTATGGTCTCGTCCCGCATGGCGGCGGACGACCTGCCGTTGCGCCTGCGCTACTCCGCGCCCGTGGTGAGGGAGGAGTCCTCGCTCAAGGGCCAGCCGCGCCAGTTCACGCAGCTCGGCATCGAGTACTACGGAAACGACGACGGCGACGCCCTTCCAGAGGTCGAGGTCGTATCGCTCCTGGCCGAGACACTCGAGGCCCTGGACGTACCGGCCTGGCGCATCGTGTGCGGCTCCGTGTCGCCGCTCAAGGCGCTTCTCGCGCACTGTTCGCCCTCCAAGGAGTTCAAGGAGGGCGTGCTGTCCTACGCGCACGAGTCCGACCTCGTGAGCCTGGATGACCTCGTCGACTCCGCGGATCTGAGCGAGCCCGCGCGGCTTGCGCTGCACCAGGTGCCTCGCATGTCGGGCGGCTCGGAGGTCATCGCGCGCATCGACTCCCTGCTGCAGGACGCGGGCGTACCTGAGGAGGAGCGCGGCACACAGGAGCTCGAACGCTTCGTCTCGGCTCTCTCGGAACTCGACGCGGCCGGCCGCCTCTCCTTCGACTTCTCGATCGTGAACTCGTTCGACTACTACACGGGCATCATCTTCAAGGGCTACGCGGAGGGCATCACGGCATCCATCGCCTCCGGCGGCCGCTACGACGCCGTGCTCGCCAACTTCGGCCGTCCCAACGTGGCGTCGTGCGGCTTCGCCCTCTCCCTCGAGCGGCTCCAGGAGATCCTGGGTGAGCAGGGCGAGAGCGGCGTCGTGAGCTCGCACGTGAGCCTGGCGGAGCGCCCGCTCAGGATTGCGGTGCCCAAGGGCTCGCTCTTCCCGGACGCCGTGCGCGTCCTGGGCGAGGCGGGGTTGCCCACGGACAAGCTCCAGGATCTGGGACGCAAGCTCATCGTGCGCGACGGCGACGTCGAGTACGTCATCGTCCGCGCGCAGGACGCACCTGCATTCGTCGCACATGGCGGCGCAGACTGCGGCATCTGCGGCTACGACTCGATCTTCGAGGCGAACCACGACCTCATACAGCTGGTCGACCTCCGCTTTGGCGGCTGCCGCTTCGTGGTGGCAGAGCCGCGCTCCAAGGCGGGCGCCGCGGAGGACGCATACCGCTGGCGCGGGAGCGTCCGCGTCGCGACCAAGTACCCGCGCATCACCCAGAGCTACTACGACCGCATCGGCCAGCAGGTGGACATCGTCCAGCTCCACGGCAACATCGAGCTGGGCCCGATCGTGGGCATGACGGACCGCCTGGTGGACATCACGGCCACCGGCACAACCCTCAGGGAGAACGACCTCGTGATCGTGGACGAGGTCATGCAGTGCACCGCAAGATTCTTCGCAGGACCGGCGGCCTACCGCTACGACGGGCGCATCCGCTCGCTCGCGGCAAGGCTCGCACAGGCCGTGGCCAAGGACTAAGGAGAAGAGCATGAGGACCGTAACCCTAACCGGGAGCCAGCGGCTCCAGCAGTCAGACCTCGAGCGCCAGGGCGCCCTGCCCCGCGAGGTCATGGAGTCGGCCGAGAAGATTGTGGACGCCGTGCGCGAGGGCGGTGACGAGGCCGTGCGTGGCTTCTGCCTCAAGTTCGACGGCGCCTGCCCCGACTCGTTCCGCGTTCCGGACGAGGTCGTGAAGGGCGCTCTCGACATGGTCGACCCGGAGTTCCTCTCGTCCCTCAAGAAGGCATACGCCCAGATCCGCGACTTCCACGAGCGCGAGCGTGAGCAATCCTGGTTCACGACCCGCGAGGACGGCACGATCCTCGGCGTCAAGGTGACGCCCGTTCCGTCCGTCGCCGTCTACGTGCCGGGCGGCCGCGCCCAGTACCCCTCCACGGTCCTGATGGACACGGTGCCCGCAAAGGTCGCGGGCGTCCCGCGCGTCATCATGGTCACCCCGCCGCAGCGTGACGGCTCGCTTTCCGCCTACACGCTCGCGGCGGCGGCCGTCGCGGGCGTGGACGAGGTCTATGCGGTCGGCGGCGCGCAGGCGATCGGCGCCGTGGCCTACGGGACCGAGTCCATCCCCAAGGTCTCCAAGATCGTCGGCCCGGGCAACGCGTACGTCGCCGCGGCCAAGCGCTACGTCTCCGGCGACGTGGGCATCGACATGGTCGCCGGTCCCTCCGAGGTCTGCGTCCTCGCGGACGCCACGGCCGACCCCGTGGTCGTCGCGGCCGACCTCATGGCGCAGGCGGAGCACGACCCGCTCGCGACCTGCTACCTCGTCACGGACGCGCCCGACCTCGTGGAAGGCGTCAATGCAGCCGTCGAGTCCCTCGTGGCGCAGTCCCCGCGCGAGGAGATCACGCGCGCCTCGCTCGAGCATGGCCTCGTGGTGAGCTGCCCCAGCCTGGACGCCGCCGTGGACGCCGTGAACCTCATCGCGCCGGAGCACCTCGAGCTCCACTGCGACAAGGCCTTCGACCTGCTGGGTCGCATCCAGAACGCGGGCGCGATCTTCGTGGGACCCTGGTCCTCGGAGCCGCTCGGCGACTACGTGGCTGGACCCAACCACACGCTTCCGACCGGTGGCACTGCGGTCTTCTCGAACCCGCTCGGCGTCTACGACTTCCAGAAGCGCTCGAGCGTCATCTCGTACACGCCCGAGGGCCTCAAGGCGGACGGCCCCGCCGTCCAGGCGCTCGCGCAGGCAGAGGGCCTCTGGGCGCACGCGCTCTCCGTGGGCATGCGCCGTAAGCTCCTGGCTGAGCAAACGGAGCGTTTCGCCGACGTTTCCGCCGCGTGCCAAGATGCGATGGCGACGGCCTGGCCGCGTAAGCTTGATGAACCGGGCGTTCCCAACCTCAAGGGCGGACAGTCCAAGTAGGCGGCGTGCCCACCGCGTGACGCGGCTGGGCGGGACATGATTGGAGGGCACCGTGCCCCAAGGTATCAGCGACAGGTTCCGTGCCGTGATGCGGCCCTCGGCTGCGGCACTCGAGCCGTACGACCCGGCATTCTCCCAGGTGAGGGTCAACCTTTCTGCGAATGAGAACACCTACGGCATGCCCGCGGAGGTGCGCGCCAAGGTGGACGAGGCGCTCCGCGGGGTTGCCACGAACCGCTACCCCCAGCCCCTCTCGCCCGACCTTCGCGCGGAGCTCGCCGCCTGGCACGGCGTCGACCCGAGCCAGGTCATCGTGGGCAACGGCGGTGACGAGCTCATCTTCAACCTGCTGCTTGCCTTTGGCGGCAGCGGGCACATCCTCGTCAACTGCACGCCGACCTTCTCCGTCTACCGCCTCTATGCGGAGCTCGTCGAGACCGAGGTGGTCGACGTCGACCGCGACCCCGTGACGTACGAGGCGGACGCGGACGCCCTCGTGCGGGCCGCTGCGGACGCGAGCCTCGTCATCGTGACGTCGCCCAACAACCCCACGGGCAACCTCTTCTCTGTGGAGGACACGGCGCGGCTCTGCGAGGCGTGTCCGGGGGTCGTCCTTCTCGACGAGGCGTACATGGAGTTCGCGCCGGAGGGCTCCTCCGCGGAGCCGCTCCTCGCAAAATATGACAACTTGGTAATACTGCACACGCTCTCCAAGGCGTACTGTCTCGCGGGTGCGCGCATCGGCTACCTGCTGGGATGCCCTGACGTGATGGCGGCCATGGCGGCGGTGCGCCAGCCGTACTCCGTGAACGTCTTCTCGCAGGCGGCGGCGCTCGTCGCGGTGAGGGAGCGCAAGACGTTCGATCCCACGATCGAGAAGATCGTGGCCGAGCGCTCGCGGCTCTCCCAGGGGCTCCAGGAGCTTTCAGGCCGCGGCGTCACGGTGTGGCCGAGCGCGGCGAACTTCCTGCTCGTACGGGTGCCTGACGCGCATCGGGTGCGCGAGCGCCTGCGCGACGAGTACTCGATTCTGGTGCGCGACTTCTCGTCCGCGCCAGGGCTCACCGACTGCCTGCGCGTCACGGTCGGCAAGCTGGAGGAGAACGACGCGTTCCTGGACGCGCTCTCGTGTCTGCTTGAGGAGGTCTAGCACATGGCAAGGACTGCCACGGTAAGCCGCAAGACGGGGGAGACCGACATCACGGTCTCGATCGACCTGGACGGGACGGGCGCCTGCGACATCTCGACGGGCGTCGGGTTCTTCGACCACATGCTGAGCGCCCTCGGCCGCCACTCGCTCGTCGACCTCACGGTTCACGCGAAGGGCGACACCTGGGTGGACGACCATCACACGGTGGAGGACGTGGGCATCGTGCTGGGACAGGCCCTCGCGCAGGCGTTGGGCGACAAGAGCGGCATCACGCGCTTCTCGTCCGTCGTCGTCCCCATGGACGAGGCCCTGGTGCTTGCCGCAATCGACGTGAGCGGTCGCGGGGAGCTGTACTGGGACGTGCCTATCACGGCCCAGAAGGTGGGTACGTTCGACACGGAGCTGGGCCACGAGTTCTTCCAGGGGTTCGCGCGCGACGCGGGCATCACGCTCCACGTGCGCGAGATCGCGGGGGAGAACGCACACCACATCCTCGAGTGCGCCTTCAAGGCGGTCGCCCGCGCGATGCGCGGCGCCGTGGAGCTCGACCCCAGGGTGAAGGGTGTGCCATCGACGAAGGGAAGCCTCTGATGGTCAGGGGAGACATCGTGGTAGTCGACTACCACAAGGGCAACCTGCAGAGCGTCGTCCGCGGCATCAACGCCGCCGGCGGCAGCGCGTACGAATCGGACGACCCGCGTGACATCCGCTCGTCGGCGGGCGTCATCCTGCCGGGCGTCGGGAGCTTCGAGGACGCGCTCACCTACATGAGGAGCACCGGCCAGGCGGACGCCGTGGTGGACGCCATTAACGCGGGCAAGCCCTTCCTGGGCATCTGCCTGGGGCTCCAGGTCCTCTTCGAGCGCGGGACCGAGCACGCGGAGCACTCCTCGTTCGGCGGGGAGTGGGTGCCGGGCCTTGGGGTCCTTCCCGGCTCTGTCACGAGGCTCGAGTCCAAGACGCTCAAGGTCCCGCACGTGGGCTGGGACCAGGCCTACCTCACGGAGCTGGGCGGCGCGTGCCCGCTCCTGGTCGACGTGCCGGAGGGCGCGAACTTCTACTTCACTCACTCCTATGCACTGGCGGACGACGTCCCCGCCTCGGTCGTCACGGCGCGCACGCACTACACGCGCAGCTTCGCCTCGGCCGTCTGGCACGACAACGTCTTCGGCGTGCAGTTCCACCCCGAGAAGTCGTCGCGTACGGGCCTCAAGATCCTGCAGAACTTCGTCGACATCGTCAGGGGCTAGCCATGATCCTGTTTCCCGCCATCGACCTCCTTGCGGGCAAGGTCGTTCGCCTCAAGCGCGGCGACCGCGCGCAGGTGGACGTGTACTCGGACGACCCCGTCGCCGTGGCGCACGACTTTGCTGACAGGGGCGCCACGTGGGTGCACGTCGTGGACCTGTCCTCGGCGTTTCGCGAGGACAAGGATGCCGTCGAGAAGAACCACCGTGCCATAGAGCGCATCTGCTCCCTGGGTTCGATCAACGTGGACACGGGCGGCGGCGTGCGCGACATGGAGGCGGTGCGCCGCCTTGCGGACGCGGGTGCCAAGCGCATCGCCATCGGCACCGCGCTCGTGCGCGACCCGGACTTTGCGGAGGCGGCAGCCCGCGACTTCCCGGACCAGGTCGTCGCGGACGTCGCGGCCCACGACGGTGAGGTGCGCGTGGACGGCTGGCGCGAGGGCGAGGGCCTGAGCTCGGACGATCTTGTGGCGCACCTCTCCGAGCTCGGCTTCAGGCACCTCGTCTTCACGGACATCGCGCGCGACGGCATGCAGACGGGAATCGACGTCGCGGCATACCGGCACGTGGCGAAGGTGGCGGGGTTCCCCGTCGTGGCCTCGGGCGGCATCGCGAGCCTCGCGGACATCCGCGCGCTCGCGGCAGAGGGGCCAGAGGTGATCGAGGGCGCCATCACGGGACGGGCCATCTACGAGGGAAGCTTCACGCTGGAGGAGGCGCTGGAGGCCGCACGCGGCACTTCTCGCCCAGACGGCGCTGAGGGCGACGGGAGGAAGACATGCTGACCAAACGCGTCATACCGTGCCTGGACGTGAAGGACGGCCGTGTGGTGAAGGGCGTCAACTTCGTGGGGCTGCGCGATGCGGGTGACCCCGTGGAGCTCGCGAGCGCCTACGACATGGAGGGTGCCGACGAGGTCGTCTTCCTCGACATCACGGCGACCTCCGACGACAGGAGGACCACCGTCGAGCTCGCGTCGCGAGCCGCCGAGGAGCTGCGCATCCCCTATACGGTGGGTGGCGGCTTCAGGGACGTCGCGGGCATGCGGACCATGATCTCCGCGGGTGCGGACAAGGTGTCCGTCAACTCCGCGGCGGTCCGCGACCCGGGACTCATCACGGCGGCGGCCTCCGCGTTCGGCAGCCAGGCTGTCGTGGTGGCGATTGATGCCCGCCACGTCGAGGGCAAGGGTGACAAGTGGGAGGTCTACACCGCAGGTGGGCGCAAGCCGACCGGCATCGACGCCGTCGAGTGGGCGGAGGAGGCCGCGCGCCGCGGTGCCGGAGAGATCCTCCTCACGAGCATGGACCGCGACGGCACCAAGGACGGGTTCGACATCCCGCTCACGCGCGCGGTGGCGCGCGCCGTTCCCATCCCGGTCATCGCGTCGGGTGGCGTCGGCAAGCTCGAGCACTTTGCGGAGGGCATCATCGACGGAGAGGCGGACGCCGTGCTCGCGGCGAGCGTCTTCCACTTTGGCACGTACACCGTCCGCCAGGTGAAGGAGTACATGGCGAGCCAGGGCATCCCCGTTCGACTGGACTTCTAACCGTATAGCTTTCAGGTTGCTTGCGGCTGCCTCTCAGCTGGGATTACGCCTCGTGCGCGGGGTGTCCAGACCGTGCAAGTTCGCTCCCCGTCTTGCAGGAGCCTTAGAATGGACCCATAGGGGCGAGGCGTGCATCGGTCGGCACGCTCCGCCGAGGGTCTATCCGGCCGAGGGGGAATGTCATGAGCTCCACGCAAGACATGCGTGCCATCGAGTTGCCGTCCGCAGAGTTCGACAAGGAGGCGCAGGCCGCGGGCCTGAACCTCCCGATCGAGCAGACCGAGGTGTGGGCGAGGTACGAGGCAACGGTGCCGGGACGTCGCCCCTGGGGCGCGTACAGGCTGGAGCGTGACGGCGCGGCCGTCGCCTACATTAGGCTCTTCGACTACGAGACGCACGGCTATCACTTCCTGAGGTCCAACCACGGTCCCGTCTGGTTGCAGGCGCCCACGCCCGACGACGAGCGCGCGGCGCTCGAGGCGATTCGCGCCGTCGTGCGCGAGAGGGGAGAAGGACAGGTCTTCGTGCGCTGCTGCGTCGACGCGGACCTCGACTGCTGCGAGCCGGCGCTCTCCATCGTGCCGTACGACACGACGGTCGTGATCGACGTCACCGGCGGTGACGACGAGATCCTCGCCCGCATGAAGCCCCGCGGCCGCCGCGACGTGCGCAAGGCGCTGCGCGAGGCGCCCATCACCTGCGCGGACGAGACCGAGCAGGCAGCGAAGTCCTTCTCGGACTACTACGGCGTGCTCGTGGAGACGGGCGAGCGCGACGGCTTCCACCCCGCGCCCGCGTCCGACTACGAGGACATGCTCCGCATCCTGGGTCCCGAGCACTGCCGCCTCTTCGCGGGCAGGCAGGAGGACGGCAAGGTCGTCACCTGGTCGCTCGTGACCATCTCCGGCTCCGTCGCCATGCGCTACTACGCCGCCTCCTCCACGGCGACCATGCGCAAGCACGTGACGGACAAGCTGCTGTACTTCGAGTGCTGCTCCCTTGGCAAGTTCGAGGGCGGCAGGGTCAAGAGCTACGACCTCATGGCCATAGGCTCCGAGCTCAGCCCGACCCTGCTTGGCCTGAACGAGTTCAAGACCAAGTTCTGCAAGCAGGTCACGCACGTGGCGCCAGACCGCGACTTCCCGATCCGCGGCGGCTTCTACCGCTCGCTCAAGCTCGCCCGCAAGGTGGTCGTGCGCGCCAGGGGCGCGCGCCGCGACCGCGAGGTGGAGAAGGCCGTCGCATCCAAGACCAAGCCCGCCTCCAAGTAGCACCGCCCGCCCCGGCCGCAACTTGTGAAGGCACTTATGAAGCTACGGCGCATTTGCCCGAGCCGTCACGGCAGCATCCTAAAATGGCTTGATGCTAACTGATTGCCACTGACGGCTGGAGAGCGAATGCAGGCAAGGGAACTCACGTTTGACCAGTTCGAGGCCGAGGCGGACCGCCTTGGTCTCGAGCTTCCGATAGAGCAGACCCGCGGGTGGTCCGACTACGAGGAGACGGTCCCGGGGCGCACGTTCTGGGGCTGCGTCGCCATCGCGGATGGGGACGAGACCCTGGGCGTCGCGGCGTTCACGGACTACGAGACGCACGGCTACCACTACCTTCGCTCGCACCACGGTCCCGTCTGGGTCCGCGAGCTGACGGAGGACGAGGAGCGCGAGGCCCTCGTGGCGCTGCGCGACTTCGTGTCCGAGCGCGACCGCAAGGTTGTCTTCGTCCGGCTCGCGGTCGAGCACGAGCTCGACGTCACGCACGCCACGCTCTCCATGATGCCGTACGACACGACGGTCGTGATCGACCTCACCGGCGGGGACGAGCAGATCCTCGCCCGCATGAAGGGCCGCGGCCGCCGCGACGTGCGCAAGGCCATGCGCGAGACGCCCGCCACCTACGCGGACGAGACCGACCTCGCATCGAAGTCCTTCTCGGAGTACTACGACGTCATGCGCGAGACGAGCGAGCGCGACGGCTTTGTCCCCGCGCCGATCGAGGATTACGAGAACACCCTGCGCTGCCTGGGCCCCGAGCACTGCCGCGTCTTCGCGGGGAGGGTGGACGGCCGCGTGATCACGTGGACCATGGCCACCATCTCCGGCCGGCACGCCGTGCGCTACTACGGCGCGAGCCGCTCCGGCAAGCAGCGCGCCCTCGCCACGGACGGCCTCATCTACTTCGAGTGCTGCACGCTCGGCAGGATGGGCTGCGTCGACTACGACCAGATGGGCATCGGCTCGGAGGCGTTCCCCGACCTCATGACGCTCAACACGTTCAAGACCAAGTTCAGCAAGGAGGTCAGGCACGTCGCGCCCGACCGCGACCTCCCCGTGCGCGAGCGCTACTACAAGTCCCTGCTCGCGGGCAAGAAGGTCCTCGACAAGATTCGCGGATAGGAGACCACATGGACGCATCCCAGTCCCCCAGCACGGCAACCGAGCCAAGGGCGTACGCGGGCGAGAAGGTCGAGCTGACCTCGTTCGGGGCGACCCCCGTCAAGTTCGACTCGCGCGGGCTCGTGCCTGCCGTCGTGCAGCAGGCGGGGACCGGCGAGGTCCTCATGGTCGCCTGGATGAACGAGGAGTCCCTGGGGCTCACGCTCACGACGGGCACGACGTGGTTCTGGTCGCGCGGCCGCCAGGAGCTCTGGAACAAGGGCGCCACCAGCGGAAACATCCAGCACGTCAAGCGCGTGCTCGTGGACTGCGACGCGGACACGCTCCTCGTCGAGGTCGACTCGCCCGGACCGGCCTGCCACACCGGGCACCGCAGCTGCTTCTTCCGCGAGCTCGCGGCCGGCGCCGGCGAGGCGCACGCGCAGGACACCACACGTCGATAGGCCACCCATGGCAAAGCACCTACGAACGAGTTCGAGCGACCCCAGGGTCGTCGTGAGCAACCCCAACGCCCCCGCGCGCCACTTTGCCGCGGCCGTCGCGTCGAAGCTGGCCGACGCCACGTCCAAGCTGAAGATCGTGGGCAACGCCACCGAGGCCGCGCCGGAGGCCGAGGGGCCCGAGGCGAGCACGACCGACGTCGATGCGGCCGAGGGCGAGAAGGACGACGACGCCGCCAAGAAGACCCAGGCGGCAGTCGGGCGCTCCGCCGCCCTCATGAGCGTCCTCGTGATCATCAGTCGCATCACGGGCTTCTTCCGCACGTGGGGCCAGGCGTACGCCCTGGGCGTCACGGCGCTCGCGAGCTGCTACACCGTCGCGAACAACCTGCCCAACCAGCTGTACGAGCTGGTCATGGGCGGCATGATCATGACGGCGTTCCTGCCCGTGTACATGTCCGTAAAGAAGCGCCTCGGCCGCAAGGGTGCGGACGACTACGCGTCGAACCTCATATCGATCGTGACGGTCATCCTCGCGATCGTGACCGTGCTCTCGTGGATCTTCGCGGGCTTCATCATCTGGACGCAGTCCTTCTCGGCCTCCAAGAACTTCGACGCCGGGGTGTCGGAGTACCTCTTCAGGTTCTTTGTGGTCGAGGTCATCCTGTACGCGCTCGACTCGCTCATCTCGGGCGTGCTCAACGCGGAGCGCGACTACCTGTGGTCCAACGCGGCGCCCATCTTCAACAACATCGTGTGCACGGCGTCGTTCCTGGCATACGCCCTGCTCGTGCCCACCAACAAGTCGCTCGCGGTGCTGTGCCTGGCCATCGGCAACCCCCTGGGCGTCCTCGTGCAGGTGCTCGTGCAGGTGCCGTCGCTCAGGCGGCACGGCATCCGCATCCGCTTCCACATCGACCTGCACGACCCCGCGCTCAAGGAGACGCTCTCCATCGGCGTGCCCACCCTGGTGCTCACGCTCGTGTCGTTCCCCACGGTCGCCGTGCAGACGTCCTCGGCCCTGCAGGTCACCGCTGCCGGCGCGTCCATCGCGTACTACGCGAGGCTCTGGTACATGCTCCCGTACTCCGTCTTCGCGATCCCCATCACCATCGCGCTCTTCACGGAGCTGTCCGACTACGTGGCCAACAATGACATGGAGTCGTTCAAGCGCGCCGTCCGCTTTGGCACGGAGCGCATCGTGTTCATGCTCGTGCCGTTCGCGATGTTCCTCGTCATCTTCGCGCCGGGGCTCATCACGATCCTCGCGGCGGGCAAGTTCGACGCCAAGGGCCTGCAGAACACGATCCTGTACCTTGGCTGGCTCGCCACGGCGCTGCCGTTCTACGGCGTCAGCACCTACCTGCAGAAGATCTGCTCCTCGCTTCGCAAGATGGTCTTCCTCACCATCGCCACGTGCGTGGCCGCCGCGGTGCAGATCGGCTTCTGCTTCGCCTTCACCAGCAGGCTCGGCCTTGCCGGCGTCGCGTTCTCCAGCACGCTGTTCTTCATCGCGATCGACGTGGTGACCTACCTCAACCTGCGCCGCACGCTCGGGCCCATCGGCCTCAGGTCAATGTTCGCATCGTTTGTGCGCTCGCTTGCGTTTGGCGTCGCGGGCACGGCCGTGGCGGTCGTCCTTCTCGCCCTGCTCAACGCGCACTTTGGCAACTGGCTTGGCTCCATGTCGCGCAGCATCCTGTACTGCGTGGCCGCCGGCGTGCCTGCCGTGCTCGTGACCTACGGGCTTCCCGTCCTGTTCAAGGCGCCGGAGGCCTCCACCATCCAGTCCATCCTCGCCCGCTTTGGGCGCAAGAAGAAAGTTGGGGCAAACTGATGCAACAAGGCAAGGCTCCCGCAAGGAACGACATCGTTCCCGTCGTCATTGGCGGCGACATTGGCGCCTACGCGCTCTGTCGCGAGTTCCACGAGGCCTTTGGCGTGACCACCATCGCGCTCAACACCGGCTTCATCGGCGCGATCGAGCACTCGCGCATCATCGACGCCCGCGCGGTCGCGTCGCTCGACCACGACGTCATCGTGCCCGCCGTCACCCAGATCGCGGGCCAGCGGCCGGACGCCCACGTCCTCCTTGTCGGGAACACCGACCAGCTGATCGAGCTCCTGGAGGACGTCAAGGCGGACCTGCCCGCCAACGTGACCTGCCTCTGCCCGCCGCGCGACGCCTTTGACGCCGTGTGCGACAAGGCAACGTTCTCGCGCCTGTGCCGCGAGCACGGGCTCGACGTGCCGCAGATGGACGTGGTGAGCCTCGCGGGCGCGGACCCCATCGCTCCCACGCAGATCCCCTTCCCGGTGGTGGCCAAGCCGGCCGTGTCCGCGGAGTACTACCGCTACATCGTCAAGGGCTTCAAGAAGGTCTACTACATGACGGAGCAGGCCCAGCTCGACAAGCTGTGGGCGGACCTGCGCGAGGCGGGCTTCGCCGGCGAGTTCCTGGTGCAGGAGCTCATCGGCGGGGACGACACCTACATGGACTCGCTCACGATCTACGTGGGACGCGAGGGCAAGCCCCTCATGCTGGGCGGCGCGCAGGTGCTGCTCGAGGACCACGCCCCCGCGATGCTGGGCAACCCCGTCGCGATGATCACGCGCCAGAACCCGGAGCTCTGGAATCGCGCGGGCGCGATGCTTTCCGACGCGGGCTACCGCGGCTTCGCCAACTTCGACATCAAGCGCGACCCCAAGACGGGCCGTCAGCTCTTTCTGGACTGCAACCCCAGGATCGGCCGCAACTCGTTCTACAACCTCGCGGGCGGCGTGAACCCCATGGAGGTCGCCACGCTCGACCTCGTGGACGGCAGGGGAGAAGAGCCGCGCGTCGTGGCGGACACCATCCTCTACACGCTGGTCCCCATATCGCTGCTGCGCCGCTACGTGCGCGACGAGTCGCTCCTGGCCGAGGTCGACTCCCTGGTGCGCGCGGGCAAGGTGTACGACCCGCAGCGCTACGACGCGGACTGGAGCCTGCGCCGCCGCATCGACGTGGACCTGACCGAGAAGAACCAGATCCGCAAGTTCGCGAAGTTCTATCCCGAGCCCACGGACACCTCGTTCTAGGGCGGAGCGCAGGCGACCCATGTCGATAAAGGACCCGGCCCCGCACATGCCCGACCTTGACACCCAGGCCCCGCGCCCCGAGGCGCTGGGCCTGCCCTCCATCGCGGAGCAGGTCAACCAGGTTCCCACGAGCCCGGGCTGCTACCTGTGGAAGGACGCCAAGGGCGAGGTCATCTACGTGGGCAAGGCCAAGAACCTGCGCGCCCGCATGCTGCAGTACGTGAACCTGACGGACGACCGTGCCAAGATCCCGCTCATGATGCAGGTCGTCCGCAGCTTCGACTACGTGGTCGTGGGCTCGGAGCACGAGGCGCTCGTGCTGGAGCGCAACCTCATCGAGCAGTACCACCCGTACTTCAACGTCGACTTCAAGGATGACAAGAGCTACCCCTACATCGCCATAACGGAGTCGGACGCGTTCCCCGCCATCAAGTACACGCGCGAGAGGCACCGCAAGGGAACCCGCTACTTTGGTCCCTACACGGACGCCCATGCTGCGCGCGAGACCATCGACACGCTGCGCAAGGCCGTGCCCGTATGCATCGCCACCTGCGCGGAGTGGAAGCGCACCCGCCGCTACCTGCAGAGCCACCCGGATGACGTCTCCGTCGCCAACATGGTGCTGGCCGAGCGCGGCCGCCCCTGCTTCGACTACCACGTGGGCCGCGGCCCCGGCGTGTGCTGCGGTGCCATCAACACGGTGGACTACGCCTCCCACGTGCGCCAGGTCGAGAACTTCCTCTCCGGCCGGCGCAGCCAGATCGTGGAGGAGCTCGAGGGCCAGATGGCCGATGCCGCCCAGAACCTCGAGTTCGAGCGCGCCGGACGCATCAAGCACCGCCTGGAGGTCATAAACGCCCTGGACGACCGCCAGCAGGTCACCTTCCCCTCCAGCGTGAGCCTCGACCTCATCGGCTTCTACCGCGAGGAGACCATCAGCTGCGCATGCGTCTTCGTGGTGCGGGAGGGACGCACCATCCGCACGAGCGAGTTCGTGCTCAACAAGGGCATGGACGTGGACGAGGTCGAGCTCCAGGCGGGCTTCGTCAAGCGCTACTACGACGAGACCTCGGACATCCCCTCCGAGGTGGACCTCTCCATCGACCTTCCCGACGCGGACGTCCTGGGCGAGTGGCTCACCAACAAGCGCGGCCGCGTGTGCCGGCTGCACCGTCCGCAGCGGGGCGAGAAGAGCCGCCTCCTCGACATGGCGGCCAAGAACGCCCACCACGCGCTCAACCGCTACATGGTGCGGACGGGATACGCCGACGACCGCACCAACCAGGCACTTCTCCAACTGGAAAGCGCCCTTGCGCTCGACGCGCCGCCCATGCGGATCGAGTGCTACGACATCTCGACCCTGCACGGCGCGTTCACGGTGGCGTCCATGGTCGTCTTCACCAACGGCCGGCCCGACAAGGCGCAGTACCGCCGCTTCAAGATCCGCGCGGACCTTCCCGAGGCCAACGACTTCGTATCGATGCAGGAGGTCCTGGGCAGGCGCTTCTCGCCCAAGAGCCGCGCGGACGAGCGCTTTGCCCGCGCGGACCCGGACCTGCTGGTGGTCGACGGCGGAAAGCCGCAGCTCACGGCTGCCATGACGCAGCTGGAGGAGCTGGGCGTGACCAACGTGCCGGTGTGCGGCCTCGCCAAGTCCGACGAGGAGGTCTTCGTCCCGTGGGACGAGACCCCGGTCGTGCTGCCCTCGGGCTCGGCCTCGCTCTACCTCATCAAGCAGGTGCGCGACGAGTCGCACCGCTTCGCGATCACGTTCCACCGCGAGCTGCGCACCAAGGCGCAGTCGGTCTCGATCCTGGACGACGTGGAGGGCGTGGGCCCCAAGCGCAAGCGCGCGATCATGCGCCGCTTTGGGTCGCTCCGCCGCCTGCGCGCCGCCTCCGTGGAGGAGATCGCCTCCGTCCCGGGCGTACCGGAGTCCGTCGCCACGGACGTGTGGCAGACGCTCCGCGCGTGGGAGGAGGAGACTGCGACCGTCTCGCGCGAGGCCGCGGGCGCGGATGCCGCGGGCGAGAAGGACGAGGCGTCTGCCGCGGACGCCTCCACGGGCGCGGACGTGGCGCCGGGGGAGAAGGACGCGTGCCCCGTCCCCGCGTCGGGCGATGGCGTGGAGGGCCCGTCCGCGGTGGATACGCGCGGCCCCGTGGGGTAAGCTTCTAGCCAGGGGCGCCCGGCTGCCGGTCGGGGGCCGAACGGGAAGGCGCGGCTACGGCCAAGGCGGCGCGTCCTTCTCGCCCAACGCTTCGCGGGCGCTCGCGCCCAGACGGGAGGCACGGACTTGGCAGGGACCTCAGACCAGATGCGCACGGCGGCACGGCTCGACCGCGTGCCGGACATCGTCGTCATCACCGGCATGTCCGGCTCGGGACGCACGCAGGCCATGCACGTCTTCGAGGACATGGGCTACTACTGCATCGACAACCTGCCGCCGCGCCTGATACTCGACATCGCCAACGTCGTGGGCATCAACACGGGCGTGGGGCGCCACCTGGCCGTCACGTGCGACCTGCGAAGCCAGGGCCTGTTCGACGAGATGTTCGACGTCCTGCGCCAGCTGGGCGAGCACGAGCTCACGGTCAAGCTGCTCTTCCTGGACTGCTCGGACGAGGTCCTCATCCGCCGCTACAAGGAGACCCGCCGCCGCCATCCCATCGCGATGCCGGGCGAGTCGCTGGAGAGCGCCATCACGCGCGAGCGCAAGCAGCTAAAGGTGGTGCGCGACCGCGCGGACCTCGTGATCGACACGTCGCACATGCGCACGTCCGCGCTGCGCAACCAGATCCGCCGCGCGTTTTCCGAGCTTTCGGACCAGCAGCTGCTCGACGTCCACGTCTACTCCTTCGGCTTCAAGCACGGCATGCCCGTGGAGGCCGACCTCATGATCGACGTGCGCTTCCTTCCCAACCCGTTCTACGACCCCACGATGCGCAACCTCACGGGAAACGACGCCCCCGTGCGCGACTACGTGCTCAACAACGAGGTCACGGGCCGCTTCCTCAAGGCGTGGGAGGACCTGCTCGACGTCGTGATGCCCGGCTACGTTGCCGAGGGCAAGTCGCAGCTCTCCATCGCAGTGGGCTGCACGGGCGGCCAGCACCGCAGCGTCGTCATCGCCAACGAGACCGCGCGCTACCTGCAGGGCCAGGGCTACCACGTCACGCTCTCGCACCGCGACCTCGCGTTGGCCGAGAAGCGCTAGCCCCGGAGTCGACATGTCGTTCACGGCCCAGGTAAAGGACGAGCTGTCCCGCGTGGAGGGGGAGTGCCCCCGCTGCGCGTATGCCGAGCTCTCCGCCATCACCCGCGTCTGCGGCACGCTGTCCTTTAGGGGCAGCGGCCGCTACTCCATCCGCGTCGCGACCGAGACGGGTGCCGTGGCGCGCACCATGATCAAGCTCACGCACGAGCTGTTCGACCTCGAGACCCCGCTCACCGTGCGCCACTCCAACCTGCACAACACGCGCAACTACCTGATCGAGATTCCCGAGCAGGAGCAGCTCGAGGGCGACCTCGAGGAGCTGGGCATCCTGGAGCGCGGCCACGGTATCACGCCGGGCGTGCCGCAGCGGCTCGTGCAGCGCGACTGCTGTAAGCGCGCCTTTGTGCGGGGAGCCTTCATGGCGGGCGGCTTCATAGCGGACCCACGCGGCGACTTCCACATGGAGATCGCGGTCACGGGGGAGCGCTTCGCGCAGGACCTCATGCGCATCATGGGGGAGCTTGGCGTGGACGCGCGCCTCAATCGCCGCCGCGGGAGCTACGCCATCTACGTCAAGAGCTTCGACGAGATAGAGGCCCTGCTCAGGGCCATGGGCGCGCGCCGCTCGGCCCAGGCCATCCTCAACGTGCGACGCGTCAAGTCGCTCAAGAACGACGTGAACCGCCGCGTCAACGCAGAGATCGCAAACCAGGCCCGCTCGACCGGCGCCGCCGCGGAGCAGCTCGAGCTCATCGCGCGCGCCGAACGCCTCGTGGGCCTGCGCGCACTGCCGCCGGCACTGCGCGAGTTCTGCGTGCTCAGGCGCGCCAACCCGGAGCTCTCGCTCGCGGCGCTTGGCAAGCGGTGCAGCCCGCCATCCTCAAAATCGGCCATGTATCATCGCGTGCTCCGCCTGCAGCAGCTCGTGGAGGAGCGCGAGGGCGAGAAGGACGAGAAGGACCACCGATAGGTGTGCAACCTAAAGCGGCGAATGAACGTCCTTCTCGCTTATATGGGCTTTTTCCTACCGTTTGCCGAAAATATGCGCAGTAATTGGTGGACAACCCCTATGTGGCAAAACATTTTCCCGGTTAAGGCATCTTTGCGTTTTTTGTTACGGAGGAATTGGGTAAAATGCGTAGCAGTGCAAGTTTGCTGTGGTCGTCTCGGGGAAGGGCCCCGGGCGGCCTTGCGAAAGGAGAAAGAATGGCAGTTAAGGTTGCTATTAACGGCTTTGGCCGCATCGGCCGTCTGGCGTTCCGTCAGATGTTTGCGCACGAGGGCTCCGAGGTTGTCGCCATCAACGACCTCACCTCTCCTGACATGCTTGCGTACCTCCTGAAGTATGACACGACCCACGGCAACTATGCCCGTGACCACAAGGTCGAGTCCACCGATCACTCCATCATCGTTGATGGCAAGGAGATCACCATCTACAAGGAGCCGGATGCCTCCAAGCTTCCGTGGGGCGAGCTCGGCGTCGACGTCGTCCTCGAGTGCACTGGCTTCTACACCTCCAAGGCCAAGGCTCACGCCCACATCGAGGCTGGCGCCAAGAAGGTCGTCATCTCCGCTCCTGCAGGCAAGGACCTGCCGACCATCGTCTACAACGTCAACCACGAGACGCTGACTGCTGACGACGACATCATCTCCGCCGCCTCCTGCACCACCAACTGCCTCGCTCCTATGGCCAAGGGCCTGAACGACGCATTCCCCATCCAGTCCGGCATCATGCAGACCATCCACGCCTTCACCGGCGACCAGATGGCTCTCGATGGCCCGCAGCGCAAGGGCAACAAGCGTCGTAGCCGCACCTCCTCTTGCAACATCGTCCCGACCTCCTCGGGTGCCGCCAAGGCCATCGGCCTGGTCCTCCCCGAGCTCGACGGCAAGCTCATCGGTGCCGCCCAGCGCGTGCCTGTGCCCGATGGATCCACGACCCTGCTCTACGCTGTCGTGAAGTCCGCTGAGCCTCTGACCGTCGAGAAGGTCAACGCCGCGATGAAGGCCTACGCCGAGAAGATCCCCGAGACCCTGGCCTACAACGAGGACGAGATCGTCTCCTCCGACATCATCGGCGAGACCCACGGCTCCATCTTCGACGCCACGCAGACCTCTGTCCTGCCTGTCGCCGGCGACGAGTACCTCGTCCAGGTCGTCTCTTGGTACGACAACGAGAACTCCTACACCTCTCAGATGGTCCGCACCATCAAGTACTTCGAGAAGTTCGTCGCCTAGTCGACGCTTCCGTGAGGTAGCTATGGGGCGCGGTTAGCAGCTTTCGGGCCGCGGCCGCGCCCCTTTTCTCTTGCAATCAGTCCAACATAGAAGGAGTGTGCAAGTATGGCCTTTACCAAGAAGACCGTCCGCGACATCGACGTCGACGGCAAGCGCATCATCATGCGCGTCGACTTCAACGTCCCCCTGAAGGACGGTGTGGTCACCGATGACACCCGCATCAAGGCTGCCATCCCCACCATCAAGTACCTCAAGGAGCACAACGCCGGCATCGTCCTGATGAGCCACCTCGGCCGTCCCAAGGGCGACGGTCCCGAGCCCGAGCTCTCCCTGAAGCCCGCAGCCGAGAAGCTCGCCGAGCTCACCGGCTACGACGTCAAGTTCGTGGACGACACCTACGGCGAGAAGGCCACCGAGGCCGTCAACGCCGTCAAGCCGGGTGACATCCTCGTCCTCGAGAACGTCCGCTTCGACAAGCGCGAGAAGAAGAACGACCCCGAGATCGCGAAGAAGCTCGCCTCCTACGGCGACATCTTCGTCCTCGACGCCTTCGGCACCGCCCACCGTTCGCAGGGCTCCGTCGTCGGCCCGGCCGCCTACATCCCGGCAGTCGCAGGCTTCCTGCTCGAGAAGGAGGTCGACACCCTGACCTCGATCTTCGCCGAGCCCGAGCGTCCGTTCGTCGCAATCGTCGGCGGCTCCAAGGTCTCCAGCAAGATCGGCGTCCTCGATCACCTCATCGACTCCGCTGACACCCTCATCATCGGTGGCGGCATGGCCTACACGTTCTTCCTGGCCAAGGGCTACAAGGTTGGCACCTCCCTCAAGGAGGAGGACTGGGTCGAGCGCGCCGGCGAGATGCTGAAGAAGGCAGAGGAGAAGGGCGTCAAGGTCCTGCTCCCGATCGACAACATCGTTGCCGACCACTTCGGTGAGGACGCCAAGGGCGAGGCTGTCGATTCCGACAACATCCCCGACGACCGCATGGGCATGGACATCGGCCCCAAGACCGAGGCCCTCTTCGCGGACGCCATCAAGGGCGCCAAGACCGTCTTCTGGAACGGCCCCATGGGCGTCTTCGAGTTCGACCAGTTCGCGCATGGCACCGAGGCCGTCGCGCGCGCCGTGGCCGAGGTCAAGAGCAACGGTGGCACCTCCATCATCGGTGGTGGCGACTCCGTGGCCGCAATCAACAAGTTCGATCTTGCCGACAAGATGAGCTGGATCTCCACGGGCGGCGGCGCCTCGATGGAGCTCGTCGAGGGCAAGAAACTTCCTGGAGTGGAGGCGCTTCTCGATGCGTAACCGTATGATCGCTGGCAACTGGAAGATGAACAAGACCTACACCGAGGGCGTCGTCCTCGCTCAGGGTCTTGCCAAGGAGCTTGCCGACGGCACCGGCGACGTGGACGTCGTCGTCTGCCCGCCCTCCGTTGACCTCAAGGGTGTTGCCGAGGTCATCGAGCAGGAGAAGGCTCCCTTCGCACTCGGTGCGCAGAACGTCTACTGGGAGGAGTCCGGCGCCTACACCGGTGAGACCGCTCCCGACATGCTGACCAACATCGGCGCGACGTACTGCATCATCGGCCACTCCGAGCGTCGTGGCTACTTCCACGAGACCGATGAGGAGATCAACAAGAAGGCCAAGGCCCTCATGGCGCACGGCATCGTCCCCATCAGCTGCTGCGGCGAGCCCCTCGAGGTCCGCGAGGCCGGCAAGCACGTCGAGTTCGTCGTCGACCAGATCAAGAAGGACACCGAGGGCCTGAAGATCGACGACCCCTCCAAGTACGTTGTCGCCTACGAGCCCATCTGGGCCATCGGCACCGGCAAGACCGCCACGGCCGATGACGCCCAGGAGGTCTGCGGCGCCATCCGCAAGACCCTGGCCGAGATCTTCGGCAAGGAGACCGCAGACGGCATCCGTGTCCTCTACGGCGGCTCCGCGAAGCCCAACAACGTCGCTGGCTTCCTCGAGAAGGAGGACGTCGACGGCGCCCTCGTCGGCGGTGCGTCCCTCAAGGCGGACTCCTTCGCCGCGATGGTCAAGGCTGCGATGTAACGGTCGTTCGACCTACTTGCAACTCAATGCCGACATGGTGACGTGATTGGCATGCGGGCGTCGGGAGCAATCCCGGCGCCCTTTTCATGTCAACTGCGAAGAAGCGGGGGAGAAGAACACACTACATTGTTCTTCTCATCTAATCCTGTGCTATCCTAATTTACTGTATGAAGCGAGCCAGGCTGACGCATCGCATCTGACGTCAGTCTTTTGTTAAGGAGAACTACGTGGGCGCACTCAATGTATTCCTGCTGATCGTCATGGCAATCTCTGCCGTCCTGACCATCATCCTGATTCTCATGCACTCGGGAAAGGGCACGGGCGTGTCCGACATGATCGCGTCCTCCATGTACAACTCCACTGCGGGATCTGGCATCTGGGAGAAGAACCTCGACCGCCTTACGGTCATCACGTCCATCATCTTTGGCGTGACGATTTGCATCCTTGCGCTTACCTTCCCGCTGGGGACCATCGGCTAGGCATTGCGTCAGCTGGCATATCCTTTTGTGATCCGTGGGGCGTCCGCAATGGCGGGCGCCCTTCTCTTATTTGCGTATACGATGCCAAATGCGCATGAAAGGCAAAGTCGAAAATGTATGCCTACTTCAGTTTCTAATATTTCCTACGTGTAAACTCTTTACAAAGCGCATTTGGCGTTCAGTTTCAGGCTTCCCGGGAAAACCGCTTGTAGAAATGCCAAACTGCTGTCATGCGTTCACTCTTTATAAGTGCCGCACACTGATTAGCAATTGCATCGACATGAATATTGAACTAAATTCGAAAACGTCGGAAAGGAGCCTTAAGCTCACCCGACGAGGGCGTCTAGGTTTCGCCACCTGGGCGCAAAGTCGGCAATAGGAGGAAAGCATGGCAGACAAGCTCATGATGGGCCGCCGTACCTTCGTGAAGGGCGGACTGGCGGCAAGCGCGCTCACCGCGCTCGCGGCCTGCGGCAAGAAGAGCGGATCCAGCTCGTCCAGCAACAGCAGCATGAAGTACTACATCAACGACCCCGTCGCTATCGACCCCTACAACACGCAGGAGTCCGAGGGTACGCAGGTCGAGCACATCCTCTTCGATTCCCTCTGCGACTATGACTGGGACAAGGAGGAGATTGTCCCGAAGGCCGCCGAGTCCTGGGAGGCCAACAGCGACGGCACCGAGTTCACCTTCCACCTGGTGAAGGGCGCCAAGTTCCACAACGGCGATAAGGTCGACGCCAAGAGCTTCAAGCGCGGCTGGGAGCGCATCTGCAACCCCAAGATGGCCACGCCTTCCGAGATCAACTACCACCTTGCTCCCGTCGTCGGCTACGATGAGATGCAGAAGGGCACCGCTACGGAGCTCTCCGGCGTCACCTGCCCTGACGACTACACGCTGGTCGTCAAGCTGAGCGCCCCTATGGCGGACTTCCCGTACATCTGCTGCCACCCCGCACTGGCACCTGTGCCCCAGGCCGCTCTCGACGATCCCAAGAGCTTCCTGACCAAGCCCATCGGCAACGGCCCTTACATGATGGTTGGCAAGTGGGAGTCCGGCCAGTACATCAACGTCAAGCGCTTTGACGACTACTATGGCAAGAAGCCTTCCATCAAGAAGATCTACTTCTCCATCCAGAAGGACCCGAAGACCGCCTTCAGCGAGTTCGAGGCCGGCAACATCGACTTCACGTCCATCCCGACGGGTCGCATCAAGGAGACGCAGAAGAAGTACGGCAAGTCCAAGGACGGCTACACCTGCACGCCCAAGCACCAGGTGATCACCGGCGCCGAGACCTCCATCTACTACCTGACGCTCAACCTGCAGGACGAGACCATGAAGGACCTCAACGTCCGCAAGGCCATGTCCCTCGCCATCGACCGTCAGAAGATCATCGACAAGCTCTTCGAGGGCATCCGCAAGCCCGCCACGAGCTTCGTCCCGAGCATCATCGACGATGACAAGAAGGACGTCTGGGAGTTCTCGAAGTACGACAAGGACGCCGCCAAGAAGATCGTCGACGAGAACAACCTCGCCGGCAAGGAGATCACCCTCTCCTACAACTCCGGCGGAGACCACGAGGACATCATGTCCATCATCCAGGACAACCTGGAGGCCGTGGGCTTCAAGGTGAAGCAGTCCTCCATGGAGTGGGCAAGCTACCTGACCGCCCTCTCTGGTGGCAACTACCAGGTCGGCCGCCTCGGCTGGATCGCCGACTATCCGACCATGGACAACTTTATCTACCCCAACTTCTACAGCACGGCTGATAACAACTACGCCAAGTACAACAACCCCGAGGTCGACAAGGCCATCGACGCCGCCCGCCAGATTACGGACGACGACGAGCGCAGGGAGAAGTACCGCGAGGTCAACCAGGTCATCGCTGCCGACCTGCCGGTCATCCCCATCATGTTCTACGCTCACAACCACGTCGCTTCCGACAAGGTCAAGAGCCTCTACTACGATCCGCAGGGCAAGGCCGACCTCGCCAACACCAAGCTCGCCTAACTCGGGCAGAAGTGTTGTAGTTCGAACATAGATGGCATTGTGTGGGGCATCGGGCTTCCGATGCCCCACTTTTTGTGGTGTTTTAAGATGCTTACCTATATGGCGATTTGAACAACCCTTCTTTCAAATCGCTGTCAATGGGGGGCAACAATATTTTACTTAGGTATACTGAGCAATGTTTGAATCTTGACGGCATGGGTTGCACCGTGGGATTCGATATGCATCTGTTGGACAAAGCAAGGGGATTCCTAGTATGGGAAAGTACATTCTCAAACGAGTTCTCCAGTTCATACCTGTGTTTCTCGGTGTGACGCTGATCCTGTTCGCGTTGGAGAACATCGTGCCCGGAGACCCGATCAAGCTGATGGCAGGCGAGAAGAAGCTCGATCCGCAGACCGAGCTCAACCTTCGCGCCACGTACCACCTGATCGAGACCGACAGCAACGGCAAACCGGTGCGCGACAGCAACGGCAAGACGATTCCCACGCCCATGTGGAAGCGCTACGTGCTGTACGTCAACGGTCTTCTCCACGGCGACCTCGGAACGTCGTACCAGCGCAAGGGCCAGTCGGTGGCCTCCATCCTGGCGGACAAGTACCCGTACACGATACGGCTGTCGATAGTCGCCATCATAATAGAGGCGGTCGTCGGCATAGGCGCGGGCATGGTATCGGCGCTCAAGCGATACTCGTTCTGGGACATCCTCGTAACGCTCGTGACGTCCATCATGGTCGCCATGCCCGCGTACTGGCTCGGCATGCTGTTGCAGCTGTTCTTTGGCGTCTTCCTCAAGAACGCCACGGGCGGTGCGTTCTACCTGCCGATCTCCGGTGCGGTCGGACCCGGCGCGGAGTTTGACGACTGGGTGTACTACATTCTTCCCGCCATCACCCTTGCTGCCGTCTCCACGGCGTACACGGCACGCATCATGCGCTCGCAGCTCCTCGAGGTCATGAACCAGGACTACATCAGGACCGCGCGCGCCAAGGGCCTCTCCCGCAGGGACGTCATCTGGCACCACGCCCTCAAGAACGCCCTCATCCCCGTCGTCACCTACATCGGCATCGACTTCGGCGGCATGATGGCCGGCGCCATCCTCACCGAGACGGTCTTCAACTGGCCCGGCGTCGGCTACGAGACCTACCGCGCCATCACGCAGCGTGACTGGCCCATCGTCATGGGCTCGGTCACGGTCATCGTCGTCGTGGTCATGGTCATCAACCTCATCGTCGACATCTCCTACGCCTTCCTCGATCCTCGCATCAGGTACGGCGCCGGGAAGAACGACTAGGGGGTGGAAGCATGACTGAGAAGAAGGATATGTACGAGAAGAACAAGCAGGTCTCTGCCGAGGCCCCCAATCAGCAGGAGGAGGAGCTCGACAGCAGCGCTCCCACCAGGACGCTCTGGGGCGATGCCTGGAACCGCCTTCGCAAGAACAAGCTGGCCATCATCGCCATCGTGTGGATCATCTTCATGGTCATCCTCGCGCTGAGCGCCGACCTCTGGGTGCCCCAGACGCTCGGCAAGCCCAACGCGCAGATCTATGACGTGCGCCTCCCGATGAGCGCAAAGCACCCCTTCGGTACCGACCAGCTCGGTCGCGACGTGCTCTCGCGCGTCATCTACGGCGCCCGCATCTCCCTCGCGGTCGGCGTGCTCGCCACGGCGATCTCCACAGTCATCGGCCTCGTCATGGGCGCCATCGCCGCATACTACGGCGGCATCTGGGACACGATCATCATGCGCCTCGCGGACATCTTCCTCGCGTTTCCGTACACGCTGTTCGTCATCGCGATGCTCGCAGTCATCGGCCCGGGCATCCAGAACGTGTTCATCGCCATCGGCATCCTGGGATGGCCGTCGATCGCGCGCGTGTTCAGGTCCGCGATCCTCACGGTCAAGGAGAACGACTACGTCGACGCCGCCCGCTCCATGGGTGCGTCCGACCTGCGCATCATCACGCGCCACATCTTCCCCAACTCCGTCGCCTCGATCGTCGTCTACGCGACCATGAACATCGGCGGCGCCATCCTGACCGAGTCCGCCCTGTCCTACCTCGGCATGGGCGTCGTCCCGCCCGATCCCTCGTGGGGCAGCCTCATCGAGGCCGGCCAGACCTACCTGAGCACGGAGCCCTGGCTCATGATCATGCCTGGCCTTGCCATCCTAACCACGGTGCTCGCCTTCACGCTCCTCGGTGACGGCCTGCGCGACGCACTCGATGTCAAGATGAAGGACGCATAACCATGGCACGCAAGAAGAAGAATGACAACTGGGTCGAGCTCAAGAACCAGCCCGTCCCCGAGGGTTCGCACCTGCTCGAGGTCGACAACCTCAAGATGTACTTCCACACGCAGGACGGCGTCGTCAAGGCCGTGGACGGCGTCTCATACACGCTCGACCGCGGCGAGACCCTCGGCGTCGTCGGCGAGTCCGGCTCCGGCAAGTCCGTGACATCGCTCACCATCATGGGCCTCATCGACATGCCGCCGGGAAGGATCGAGGGAGGCGACGTCCGCTACCGCGGCAAGTCGCTCCTCAAGATGTCCGAGGCCGAGATGCAGCACATCCGCGGCAACGACATCGCCATGATCTTCCAGGACCCCATGACGTCGCTCAACCCGGTCTACACCATCGGCCGCCAGCTGAGCGAGGGCATGCGCCTGCACCTGGGCTACTCCAAGGAGCAGGCCATGAAGCGCTCCATCGAGCTTCTCACCATGGTCGGCATCCCCAACGCCGAGCAGCGCGTCAAGGACTACCCGCACGAGTTCTCGGGCGGCATGCGCCAGCGCGTCATGATCGCCATGGCGCTCGCCTGCGAGCCCGACATCCTGATCGCCGACGAGCCGACCACGGCCCTCGACGTCACGATCCAGGCGCAGATCATCGAGCTCATGCAGGAGATGCAGGAGAAGAACGGCAACGCGATCATCATGATCACCCACGACCTCGGCGTCGTCGCCGATGTGGCCGACAAGATCATGGTCATGTACGCCGGCTCGCCCGTCGAGTTCGGCTCCGCCGACGAGATCTTCTACGAGCCGATGCACCCCTACACCTGGGGCCTCATCCGCTCCATCCCGAAGCAGATCAAGGACAAGAAGAGCCCGCTCACCCCAATCAAGGGCAACCCGCCGTCACTGGTCCACGCCCCGAAGGGTTGTCCCTTCTCGCCCAGGTGCCCCTATGCCAAGGACATCTGCCACCAGAAGAAGCCGGAGCCCTTCTACACATCGACGGGCCACTACACGAAGTGCCACTTCGCGAACGACCCCGACTTCATCAAGAGGAACCAGCCGCCCACCTCGCGCTCCATCAAGCGCGAGGCAGCCGCGAAGGGAGGCGAGGCATAAATGACGTTCGAGAAGAACGGCGAGCCGCTGCTGCGTGTCGAGCACCTCACGAAGGAGTTCCCGGTCGAGTCCGGCGTCTTTGGCCGTCGCGCCAACGCCAAGCGCGTGCACGCCGTGGAGGACATCTCCTTTGACATCTATCCCGGCGAGACCTTTGGCCTCGTGGGCGAGTCCGGCTGTGGCAAGTCCACCACCGGCCGCACGATCATGCGCCTGCACAACCCCACCTCGGGCAAGGTCATTTTCGACGGCAAGGACGTCGCCAAGATGAAGAAGCGCGAGCTCAAGGAGATGCGCCGCAACATGCAGTACATCTTCCAGGACCCGCAGGCCTCGCTCAACCCCCGCATGACTATCGGCGAGATCGTGTCCGAGCCGCTGATCATCCACAACGTGATGCCCGACGCCAAGAAGCGCATGGACTACGTCCGTGAGCTGCTCGACACCGTGGGCCTCAACCCCGAGCACATCAACCGCTACCCGCACGAGTTCAGCGGCGGCCAGCGCCAGCGCGTGGGCATCGCCCGCGCCTTCGCGCTGCACCCCAAGCTGATCATCTGCGACGAGCCCGTGTCCGCGCTCGATGTCTCCATCCAGGCGCAGGTCCTGAACCTCCTGTCCGACCTGCAGAAGCAGTTCGGCACGGCCTACCTGTTCATCGCGCACGACCTCTCCGTGGTCCAGCACATCTCGGACCGCGTGGCCGTCATGTACCTGGGCCACCTGATGGAGTACTCGGACTGGAAGACGCTGTACGACACGCCGTACCACCCGTACACGCAGTCGCTCCTCTCCGCGGTGCCCATCCCGGACCCGGACGTCCAGCGCAGCCGCAAGCGCATCATCCTCAGGGGCGACCCGCCCTCACCGATCGACCCGCCCACCGGCTGCCCGTTCCACACGCGCTGCCCGATTGCGAAGGACGTCTGCTCCAAGGACGTTCCCGAGCTGCGCGAGGTGGCGCCCGGCCACTTCTGCGCGTGCCACTTTGCCGAGCCGAACCCCATCAAGACCTCCTCGGTGGACCTCGGCACGAAGTAGGGGACGCGGTGCGGGCGATGAGAACGGCTGCGCGACGCAGGCGACGCTCCAAAGTTTTTGGAAATAGTCCTTGCATCGCGCGAACGGCTCGTGTTAGTATTGCTCTCGCACCAAGCCATGTCGGAGTGGCGGAATTGGCAGACGCGCTAGCTTGAGGTGCTAGTGACTGACTAAAAGGTCGTGCGGGTTCAAGTCCCGCCTCCGACACCACGAACTTTTGAGAGGCTCCCGCAAGGGAGCCTCTTTTTTGTACCGAGCCGCGACGCGCGCTTAACTTTCAGATAACAAACGCGCAACCCTCGAGGCGTACGCTCTTCTCAATACAAGCGCCAGACCAGGGGAATGGTGGTGCGCCATGATCAAGCAGCTGACGGTGTTCCTTCCAAACGAGCCGGGGATGCTCATCAGGGTGAGCAGGGCGCTGGGCGCCGCCAACATCCAGGTCCTGGGCATCATGGTGGCGGACTCGAGCGACTTCAGCTGCGTGCGGCTGCTTGTGGACCGCCCGCTGGAGGGAAAGAGCGTGCTTGCGGGGGAGGGCTTCCAGGTCGAGCTATCCGACGTGCTCGTGATTGAGGTGCCGGACGTGCCCGGCGGCTTTGCCGTTGCGCTCAACAAGCTCGCGAGCGCGGAGCTCAACATCGGCTACGTGTACAGCGCCAACGTGGGCGGCCGCGTGCTGGACGTGGTGCGTGTGACGGGCGACCCCGTGCGCGTCAAGCTCGCGAGCATCGGGTTCACGGGCATCCCCGCGGAGGAGCTGGGCATCACGCAGTAGGTACGGTCCGCCGCGCCCGAGGTGCCGCCGTGGCGCCGCGCCTGCGCGTGCCGATTGAAATGCGTCCGCGGGAGCGGGTATGCTAGGTGGCACCGGAATCGTTTGGAGGTGCCATGGCTAACGCGAGCCTGGGGTTTCGCAGGGTGGACGGCTTGGGCGAGAGGAGCGTGAGCGGCACGCTTGCGGGCCTGCTCCAGCTCACGAGCGACGCCGTGCTCGCGTTTGACGGCATGGGGCGCATCCTGCTTGCGAACGAGGCCGCGGAGCACCTGTTCCGCTCCCAGGAGCTCGTGGGCACGGACGTGCGGGCGCTCTTCCCGCCGGCCGTGGGCGTGACGCCCGAGGCGGCCTTCGACACGAGGGCCCTGCCCTTCTCGACAGACGGAAACACCACCTCGCTCACGTGCGCCGGTGCGCACGGGGAGCCCGTGGGCATAGCGGTGCGCTGCCAGCGCGTGAGCGCGCCGGGCGAGACGTACCTGCTCGTGGCCTACGAGGACGACTCGGAGCAGGCGGAGGCGCGCGAGCACGACCGGCTGGTGCGCGAGCTGCAGCGCGCCAACCACCGGCTTTCCGGCACGCTGAGCATCGTGCTCGAGACGCTGGACTCCAAGGACGTGCAGACGCTCTTCGAGCGGGTGCTCGAGGAGCTGACGGACACGATGGACGCCACGGGCACGGTGTTCTACGTGGCGGAGTCCGATGGCTACCACCTGCGCGGGACCAGCAGCTCGCTGGACGAGTCCCGCGTGCCGCGGTTCATGCCGGCGGGCCGCAACATCGAGCGCATGGTGATGCAGGTGGGCCACTCGATGCGGCTGAGGGTCCTGGCGCCGCAGGGGGCGGAGCTGCGCCGCGGCCGCCTGGTGCGCCGCAACGTGGTGAACGAGGAGACACGCGAGGTCTACCACGTCGCCTCGACCATGCTGCCGCCCTTTGTGAGCTTCATCGCGGTGCCCGTGTGGTTTGGCCGGCACCTGATCGCCCTGATCGAGGTCGGCTGGGACCAGATGCACCCCACGCGCCGCGAGGACGCGGAGCTGCTGGACGCCGTGGCGCAGTACCTATCGGTCCAGCTGGCGGGCGCGTTTTCCGCCATGCGCGTCCAGCGCGAGCAGGACCTGCGCGAGGCGTCGTCCGGCATACGCGAGGACATGATGAGCCTGGGCGCGGTGGACGAGCAGACGGTGCGCGCCGCGCTGCAGTCCGCGGGAGGCGTGCTGGACGCCACGTGCTACATGCTGCACGAGGACCCGAAGGCGCCCGGCAAGATCGGCGCGGAGGTCCCTGGCGGCACCGGCGAGCTGTTGGACGTGGACCTGGGCACCGTGGAGGCGGACCAGGCCGGCCAGGAGGTCGTGGTGGTGCCAGTGGCGCCGGACTCCGACCTTGCGGCCGCGCTCGCCAAGGTGGGCCTTCCCACCGTGGGCGCCCTGGTGGACACTGGCATGGTGGGCGAGAAGAGAAGCTTCTGCCTCGAGCTGCGCGACGTGGGCGCCGAGCCCCTGGACGACCTCGAGCTCGCGTTCCTGGAGCGTGTGGCGACGGACGCGAACGGCCTTGCGCACGGCGACGAGGCGCGCCGGCAGGACAAGCGCATCTCGCAGGCGCTGCAGACGGGCATGAAGAACGAGCTGCAGCGCGTGCCGGGCATATCCGCGGACGGCATCTACTCGTCCGCCACGCAGGCGGCCGTCATCGGCGGCGACTTCTACGACCTCATACGGCTCCCGGGTGATAGGGCCTGCGTCATCATGGGCGACGTCTCTGGCAAGGGGGTTGAGGCGGCCTCCGTGTCAGCCGCCGTCAGGACGGCGCTCGGCGCGTACAGCTGGCAGGGGCTCTCCCCGGCGCACATGGTGAGGCTCCTCAACGAGTTCCTCCTGGGCTTCTCGCGCCTCGAGACCTTTGCCACGCTCTTCGTGGGCATCGTCGACCTGGGGGCGGGCAGGATCACGTACTGCTCCGCCGGGCACCCGCCCGCGTTTTTGATCCGCTCCGGAACGGGCGCGATCGAGGCGCTGGACGTGCAGTCGGGCGTGGTGGGCGCGTTCCACGAGATGCGCTACAGGAACGGCAGGGCGGGCATCCGGCCGGGTGACATGCTGCTGCTGTACACGGACGGCACGACGGAGGCGCGTGCGACGGACGGGTCGTTCTTTGGCGAGGACGGCCTGCGCGACACCGTGATGCGCGAGGCGCCCAAGGGCTTCGACGGGTTCCTGGGGCGGCTTCTGGACGCCCTGGACCGCTTTACGAGCCGCCATCTGGAGGACGACGTGGCCATGGTGGCCCTGCGCTTTGACGAGGTGGGCAAAGGCTCCGGCGCGCGTGCTTAGGCGGCGCCGTTTGTGGGAACAAGCAGGGTATGGACAACATGCCTAACATAGCCCTCGTCCCCGTGGACCGCGACCTGGACGTGACCACGGTGCCGCGGGTGCGCAAGGCGATCGACTCGCTGATAGACTCCGGCTGCAAGAGGATCATCCTCAACATGGCCGGGGTCGGCTTTGTGGACTCCGCCGGCATGGCGCTCCTCTTTAGGGAGGTGCGCCGCATGCGTCAGGCGGGCGGCCTGCTCTCGCTCACCAACGTGAGCGACCGAGTGATGCGCGGGCTCAGGATCGCGCGCCTGGTGGACTTCGCTCCGGTGTCCGCCGCGGGCAACGGGCAGGAGGTGCCGGAGCTCGACCCCTCGGCCATGCCGCTGTGGCGCACCGCGCTGCGCGTGGACCCGGACAACCTGCAGGACACGCGCCAGAAGGTGGAGCACCTGCTGGCACGCATGCCCTTCTCGGATGACCAGATGTTCGACATCACGCTTGCCATAGGCGAGGCCATGGGCAACGCGATCGACCACACGGACGGTAAGGACGCCCTGGTCACGGTGACGGCGTACGAGGACCGCGCCGTGATCGACGTGACTGACCGCGGCTGCGGCATCAGCGTGTCGGCGGGGCAGCCCCTGCCGTGCTCGGGCAAGCCCAACGAGGAGCGGGGGAGAGGCATCAAGCTCATGAGGCTGCTGGCCGACTCCGTGGTGATCTGCAGGCGCTCGGGAGGGCGCGGCACGCTCGTGCGCATCGTCAAGCTGGTGTGACTGAGCCTGTGAGCTGGGCGTTTGCGGACGGCCGCAATTTTTCGAAATTAGTGCTTGCATCGCGGCCGCGGCTCACGTATATTATTCCTCGCGTTCGCGGGCTTAGCGCAGTTGGTAGCGCGCCACCTTGCCAAGGTGGAGGTCGCGGGTTCGATCCCCGTAGCCCGCTCCATGCATTCATCGGAGCCGGTTTCAATCGGCTCTTTTCATATGGCGAGATGGCCAAGTGGTAAGGCAGAGGCCTGCAAAGCCTTTATCCCCGGTTCGAATCCGGGTCTCGCCTCCATCAAATGCGAAGGGCACCCCAAGCGGGTGCCCTTTTCGTATGGGCGAGAAGGGCGATTGGCCATTCGTGTAGAAGTCGTGAGCAAGGCGCACTTCCAAAATTGCCCCTTGCGCTTGGGCGTGGGGTCACGTATATTAATCCCTGCGCTTGCGGGCTTAGCGCAGTTGGTAGCGCGCCACCTTGCCAAGGTGGAGGTCGCGGGTTCGATCCCCGTAGCCCGCTCCATGTGAGCACGAGGCCGGTTTCGACCGGCCTTTTTCATATGGCGAGATGGCCAAGTGGTAAGGCAGGGGCCTGCAAAGCCCTCATCCCCGGTTCGAATCCGGGTCTCGCCTCCAGCAAGCAGGCAGGGCACCCGCTCCGGCAGGTGCCCTTTTTGTAGATGGGAAGCAGATGCCTGACGCGTCGAATCCAACGCCCGCCGCGCACCGGGAGGTCTACCTGGACTACGCCGCGGCGACCCCGATGGCGCCCGAGGTGGTGGAGGCCATGCTCCCGTACCTTTCGGACCGCTTCCAGAACCCGTCCGCCCCGTACGCGTCCGCCCGTGCCGCCAACCGCGACCTGGAGGACGCCCGTGCGCGTCTGGCCCACGCCATCGGTGCGCGCCCGGCCAACGTCACGCTCACGGCCGGCGCCACGGAGGCCAACAACCTCGCACTCGCCGCGGTCGACGGCGAGGTGCTTGTCTGCGCCACGGAGCACGAGAGCGTGCTCGCGGCGGCGGAGGTCCGCGCCCACCGGCTCATCCCCGTCGGACCGGACGGCCGCGTCGACCCCGCCGAGGTCGCTCGTGCCATCACGCCGGAGACGGAACTCGTCTCCGTCGCGCTCGCCAACGGGGAGGTGGGCGCCATCCAGCCCATCCGTCAGATCGCCCAGGTCGTGCGCCGCGAGCGCGAGCGCCGCCTCGCCGGGGGAGAAGAGCGTCCCATCCTCCTCCACACCGATGCCAGCCAGGCGGCCGGCTACTGCTCCGTCAACGTCTCCTCGCTCGGCGCGGACCTCATGACGGTGTCTGCCGCCAAGCTGTACGGCCCCAAGCAGGTCGGCCTCCTCTGGAGCGCGGACGGCATCCGGCTGCGTCCGCTCGTGCTCGGCGGCGGCCAGGAGGGCGGCGTCCGCTCCGGCACGCAGAACGTGGCCGGCGCGGTCGCGTTCGCCCGCGCGCTCGAGCTCGCGGAGGAGCTCCGTCCCGCGGAGTCCCGCCGCCTCGCCACCCTGCGCGACGGCCTGCAGCGCGCACTCACCACACGCTTCCCGTGGTGCGTGGTCTCGGGCCCCAGGCGCAGCGCCAACCGCCTGCCGGGCCTGCTGCACGTGTCCTTTCCGGGGCTCGAGGCGCGCCGCCTCGTGATCCTGCTCGAGCGCGAGGGCGTGAGCGTGGGCACGGGCTCCGCCTGCGCCGCCAGCAAGATGCGCGTGAGCCACGTGCTCGCGGCCATGGGAGCGCCCCAGGACGTTGCCCAGGGCTCGCTCCGGATCACGCTCGGCCGCCCCACCACGGCGGAGGACGTCGCCTACGCGGCCGATGCCATCACCCGCGCGGTCGAGGCGGAGTGCCGCCGCGTGGGCCTCTCGCACCCAAACCCGTCGCACCCAAAGGAGGAGGGTCACCGTGACTGAGTCCGTTTTTCTCGGCATGAGCGGCGGCGTGGACTCCGCGCTCGCGGCGGCGCTGCTGCTGGAGCAGGGGTACGACGTGCACGCCGTCTACATGCGCAACTGGTCGCGCGACCTGCCCGGCTTCAAGTGCACCTGGGCCGACGACCTTGCGGACGCGGAGCGCGTCGCCGTCACGCTCGGGATCGACCTCGACGTGTGGGACTGCGAGGCGGAGTACAAGTCGACCGTGGTCGACTACCTGGTGGACGCCTACGCCCACGGCCTCACGCCCAACCCCGACGTCATGTGCAACCAGACGGTCAAGTTCGGCACGTTCGCGGAGCGCGCCTTTGCCGAGGGCGCGGACTTCGTGGCGACGGGCCACTACGCGCGCGTCCGCCGCGACGTCGCGCCCGACGGCGCCGGCACACGAACGCACCTCCTGCGCGCCGCGGACGAACATAAGGACCAGACGTACTTCCTGTGGCGCGTGCCCGCCGCCACGTTTGCGCGCACGCTCTTCCCTATAGGCGACATCCCCACAAAGGCGCAGGTACGCCGCATGTGCGCGGAGCGCGGCCTCGGCGTCGAGTCCAAGCCCGATTCGGACGGCATCTGCTTCATCGGCCCCGTGGGCATCCGCAACTTCCTGCTGAGCACGCTCGAGCGCCGCGCCGGCGACATCGTGGAGTGGGAGACCGGCTGCGTCCTGGGCCATCACGACGGCGCCTTCCTCTTCACGGTGGGGCAGCGCAAGGGCCTGGGCGTGGGCGGCGGCCCCAAGCGCTACGTCGTCACGACGGACGTGCAGAGCAACGTGGTCTACGCGACGGCGGACCCAAATTGCCCCGCGCTGTGGACGCGCGAGGTCGAGCTCGAGGACGCCCACTGGGTGCAGGGCGAGCCGCCCGCGGCGGGGGAGTACCTCGTGCGCAGCCGCCACACCGGCGAGCTCCGTCCCGCCCGCGTAACGCCGCTTTCGGGCGAGAAGAACGACCATTCCCACGTGCGCGTGGAATATCCCGAGCCCGTGCGCACCGTGGCCCCCGGCCAGAGCGCCGTCATCTACGACGGGCTCGAGTGCCTGGGTGGCGGCATCATCTCGCGCCCACGGCTCGTGCCGCCGTTCATGGCGTAGGCGCGTGCCGAGTGGGCCGCGGGGACGAGGCGCCGTTCTTCTCGTCCGCGTCATCACCGTCGGGCCGCACTGCGCGTTCCAATTTTCACTTTCCCCAAATTCGTGCTTGCGCTGCGTCGGACGTTCCTCTATAGTTACTAACGCACTGCGCGACCCCAGCCGGTGCAAACACATTCGGGCGTTTAGCTCAGGGGGAGAGCGCTTCCCTGACACGGAAGAGGTCAGAAGTTCAAATCTTCTAACGCCCACCATAAACTCGCAGGTCAGAGGGTATGTCCTCTGACCTGTTTTGTTTGGTCCACTTTTGGTACGCGATTTTGGTACACACTATTTTGCGAGATACCAAATGCGCTCGACAACCCTGTCATTCCGCGTGGAATTGCGCATAGTGCGCGCGTAAAAACGGCCGTAAAATTTTGCGACCGTTTCTCCAATAGCCAAGGCGTATCGCAGAAGTGACACTACCTCGATCGAAGTTGGCCAGCTTAAGCTGAAGGACGGCATACGTACGAGAAGGTCGAGGGTCCGACCAGGAACACTTATGAGTCTCGATGTTCCAAGATGGGGTTGAGATTTTCGAGAGACAGCCAAAGTCTGAGGTTTACGAGAACTCGATTCGCGTGACGCTTCCCCTGGCGAGCAAGGAACTGCTTCTCTCGGAGGACGAGAAGAGAGTTTACTGCGAGCTCGTCGGAAAGTCCCTTCGCATGTCGGAGCTGACTGCGGCAACGGGTTTTGGGAGGACGAAAGTCCTTTCCATCCTGAGGGCCCTTATCGATGGGGGTACGCCTTTGTCTCCTGGGCTGGAAGAGGGGCGAGGTATTCTGCTTCAAGATAGGTTCTGTTCGAGCTTGGACTCCCTCGTCAGCATCGATATCGAGCCTTTGAAATGAAAATGGCGGCCGACCACCACGAGCTGACACGGAAGAGGTCAGAAGTTCAAATCTTCTAACGCTCACCATAAGCTTGCAGTCAGAGGCTATGTTCTCTTGTCTGTTTTCGTTTGGTGCGCATGTTTGCGGTACCGACGGGCGAGCCGCCAGTCGCGACCGTCTTCTTCGTCGACTGGTGCGAAATCTCGCTGGTCGCCCGTTCCCGTGGGGAAGTGGCTGGATGCCCTGCCTTGTTGTCTGCATAGCTTGCATGCTAATAGATGACGGATTCTGTGGTAGATATGACCGTTTAAGGTGGCGGATTCTGCAGTGAATCGCGATAATATAGGTGGTGGATTCTGTAGAAATACCAGCTATATCGTTTGACCTCTATCTGATTGGTGGTGGCTAAATGCACAGTCTCTACGAACGCAAGCTCTATCAGAAGATGCTTGAATGGAAGAACGACTCCAACGGTCGCAGCGCCCTTCTCATCGAAGGTGCACGCCGCGTAGGCAAGACCACCATCGTTCAGAAGTTTGCAGAGGAGGAGTACCAATCAAGTCTGTTTATCGACTTCTCCCAAGTGGACAATGACGTGCGCGACATCTTTCGTAATCATCGTGGTGACCTAGACACGATGCTGCGTATGCTCCAACTCTACTTTGGCGTTGACCTGACTCCGCGTCACTCGGTTGTAATCTTCGACGAGGTGCAGCAGTTTCCCACCGCCCGTGAGATGGTAAAGCATCTAGTTGCAGATGGCAGGTTCGACTACATCGAGACTGGTTCGCTCGTCTCGATTAAAAGAAACGTACAGGACATCGTCATTCCGTCCGAAGAGGAGCGTCTTCAGCTTTGGCCTCTCGACTTCGAGGAATACCTTTGGGCGCTGGGACGCAAGGCGTTGGCGGACGAAATACGTCACTCCCGGGATAGCCTCGAGCCGCTGCCTCAGGCGCTTCACAGCCAAGCCATGAGATTGTTCGACGAATACCTCCTTGTAGGCGGGATGCCACAAGCGATTGAAGATTTCCTCGAGACGGGGACCTTCGTGCGCTGCGACAAGACGAAGAGACAGATCCTTACGCTCTACGCCGAGGACATGGAGAAGTTCGGCGGTCAAGATGCACGACGTGCCTACTCGATTTTCATGGGGATTCCTGGACAGCTCTCTGCGGGCAGCAAGCGATTCAAGTTCTCTTCGCTGGGCAGTGGCTCTCGGTACAGGGACTACGAGTCCGCATTGCGTTGGCTCGAGGATGCCCATGTCGTCAATGTCTGCAGGCTCTGCAATGACCCTAATGTGGGATTTCGACTCACTGCCGACGAAAGCGAGGATAGCTCGCTCAAGTGCTACATGGCCGACACTGGCCTCCTCGTCTCAAGCGTGTTCGACGAGGGTCCAGAGACTGAAGGCATCTACCGCGCGCTCCAGTTTGGTAAGACCTCGATCAATGGGGGCATGTTCATTGAGAACGCCATTGCCCAGCAACTGAGGGCGAACGGAAGACCGCTCTTCTATTACACATGGCAAGAGCCTCCTATGGCGGAGGGCAAGAAGCCACGGCCGCGCGAGGTTGACTTTCTCATAACGAAGGGTTTCTCGGATGCGGCGGGGAAGCCCAGGGTGTGTCCTATCGAGGCAAAGTCCACCAAAACCTACTCGACGATTTCCCTTGATGACTTCAAGAGGCACTTCGGCAAGCGGGTGGGTGATGAGGTGGTGCTGCATCCCAAGCAGCTCAAGGTGGATGGTCATCGTGTGTATCTGCCGCTCTACATGGCCTTTTGCATTTAGCAAGTGCTGTTATCTCGGATGTGGGCATCCATGGCCTGCCAGCAGCGCTCCGCCAGGTCGTTTACGGCGTCCCTGCGCGTCAGAGTGGGATCCGGCCAGATGGCTGGCAGACACGTGAGCGTCAGGCACGGCCGACGCTTGAGCACACGCCATAGGCCCCGGCGTGCCCGCTGCGTGACCACCAGCGGCACCACGGGCACACGGTTCCTCACGGCCAGCCAGAACGCCCCCGTGGCAAACGGCCGCAGCCGCTCGCAGTAGGGCATAAGCGCGGTCTCCGGGTACACGTGCACCACGCGTCCCGCGCGCAACGCCTGGCTCATCGAGTGCGCCATCTCGCCCAGCTGGCGGAGGTGGGGCGATACCGGCACCGCGCCCGCCCACCGCACGATGTGCGCGCAGAAGGGCAGCGCGAAGTTGTCCTCGATGCTCAGGATGTAGGAGCGCCTGCCCCGCAGCGCCTGCAGCACCATGCCGCAGTCCAGCACGTGCACGTGGTTGCACACGCTCACAAAGCCGCCGCGCAGCCGCTTCACGTTCTGGCGCCCCCTCAGGCGAAACCCCAGCACGACGCGGGTGACAAGGGCGGCGGCAACGTCCAGCACCGCGCGGAACATGCGGGTGCCCACGCGCTGGAGCGGAGAATCCCGCAGGTAGTCGAACCCGACCGGGGTGGAAAACGTTCCCCAGTGCGGCATGTGCACAACATGCTCCGGCTTGGCCTTGCTCACGTGCTGCGGGTTCGGCTCTGCGCGGCGGGCAGGCTCCTGCGGTTGGCATGGCACGTTCTTCTCGCCCGAAGGAGCCGGCCGCTCGGGTGACGCGGGTGATGCTGCTGGCTTTGGTGGGGCGAGAAGAGCCATGTCGTCGCGGATGCCGGGTGCCGGCGTGTGGCCGTCGCGCGCGTCACGCGCGGCCTCCTCCAGCATGCGGCGGAACCGGGCGACGCAGTCGCGCAACCGGTAGCGCTCGGCCTCGCGGGCGTAGGCGTGGCCCATGCGCTCGAGCTCGTCGGGATGTTCCAGCCACCAGTCCAGCTTACGGGCCAGGTCCGCAGCGTCGCCGGCCTTAAAGACCGACCGATCGTCCAGCGCGAACTGCGACGTTGCCGAAAGCGGCGAGTCCGAAACCACCGGCACCAGGCCCGTGGCGATGGCCTCCATGCAGCTCATGGCCTCGCTCTCCATGTCGGAGGCGTGCACGTACACGTCGGTCTGGGCCAGCACGTCGCGCAGGCGCGGCGGGTCCAGAAAGCCAAAGCGCGCGTCCACGCCAAGCCGACGCGCCAGCCGGCGCAGCCCGCGCTCCGTGGGACCCTGGCCCGCCAGCACGAGCACGATACGGTCCCTGTGATGCGACCGCGCGACGGCGCGCAGTACGATGTCCTGCCGCTTCTCGTGCGAGTAGCGGCCCACCATCGTGACCACCAGCCGCCCCACAAGGTCGCCGTCCTTGGGCAGGCGCCGGTACGTGAATGACGGGTCGATCCCGTTGCTGATGACGTGCAGCGCGTTGGTGTAACCGTGCGCCACCAGCTGGCGCGCCATCATGAGGCTGGGGCACTGCACGTGGTCCACGTAGCGATACAGGTATGTGCGATCCAGCCGGAAGATGAGGTTGTTGAGCGGCGCGACCCGCCCCATCCGGATGGAGCTGGAAAGGTTCTGCGGCTGCACGTGGAAGGCCGCGGTCGCAGGCACCCCCATCTCGCGGGCCAGGCGCGCCGCGTGGTAGGAGAGGTCCGACGCCATCACCAGGTGGACGACGTCGCACCACTTGAGCGCCTCGCGCAGCGCGTCGTCGTTTGGACGGGCAAACGCCATGCCCTGCTCGTCGATAAGACCCTGCACCAGCGGGTAGCGCAGCTCCTGCTGGGGGTAGACGGCAATCTTGAACCCGGGTTGCGGCTTCGCCCACGCGACACCGTCCGGGCCGGGCGCCGCGTCGGATTTGCACACGACGCGCACGTCACAGCCAGTCTCCTGCAGGATCCGCGCGAAGCGCTGCGTCGTCATCGTGGTGCCGTTGGTGGCCGAGAGGAACTGGTCCATCACCATCAGGACCCTCATGCCATCGCCCCCAAGCCACGTTGCAAAAACCCACACGGATGTAGGTATACCCACAGGTGTTCAGATAATACGAGCCGTCTGACACGACGTCAGGGGCAGATGCCGGGTCTTGCCGCAAGTGCTAGGGCATCTCCCGGGTAGGGGATGACGTACGCAAGACTTTTCCAATAGCCCGCCTTTGGGCCATATGGGGCAGGCCATGCAATAAGAGGCGAGAAGGACATTAACGGGCTTCGAAGATGCCACGCGTGATCCTCTCGCCGAGAGCGCCCAGCTCATCCGCGCTCAGCCTCTGGTCTCCTGATAGCCAGAGCCTGATCGCTCCATAGATGCCGTTCCAGAGGAATGTCCTCACGAGCGGCACTTCCTCGGGGCGGTAGCCCTCCGGCTTCATGGAGTCCTTGAAGCGGGCCTCGAAGAGCCTGTTCGCGAAATCGGAGTCAGGCCCGTAATAGGAGAACACGAGGCGCGCCTCGGGGGAGTGACAAGAGATGCTTCGGCAGATGGCAGCTATCTGCTTCGAGAGTGGCACGCTTTCGGGATGGTCTCCCAGTGCTCCCTCCATCTCGTCAATCACGTCGTCACCCATCTCGTGGAGCACGTCATACTGGCTGCCGTAATGGGCGTAGAACGTGGAGCGGTTGATTCCGGCCTCCTGGCAGAGCTCGCTGATCGTGATCTTGTCCACGCCCTTTTGCTGGGCGAGGTCGCAGAGCGCGTTCTTGAGAAGCATCTTCGTCAGCTTCACCCGCTGGTTCTGCCGTCCTGCTTTCTTGCTACTGGAATGCTCTTCTCCCATGGCCACCAGATCTTCTTTCTTCGGTGTGGAATCGACAACTGCGCTCGTTCTGTCGGACTTGCATCTTTCTTAACGCAACCGTTTGTTGTGAAAACAACACTTGTCTATTACATTCATCGATGGTACTGGACATCGGCGAGAGGGGCAAGGCATGAACGAGCATCTGCTTCAGAGGGGCAACATCGGAGGGGTCGAGCTGAAGAACCGCATCTTCAAGCCGGCGGCCCAGGACTTCCCGACCTATGACGGGTTCGTGAACCAGGACCTTGTGGAGTTCTGCGCAGAGCAGGCGCGTGGCGGTACCGGCCTCATCTACACGGGCCTCTTCAACGTGAACCCGCACGAGAGCGAGATGCGCACAGGTCATCCTCGCATCAGCTCGGACAAGTATCTTTGCGGACTCAGCAAGCTTGCCCAGGCCATCCAGGAGAATGGCGCCAAGGCAGCGCTCCAGCTTGGGCACTACGGGTCTCACGGCGAGCCGGTCGACCCCGCCTATGGCTGGAGGTGCGTCTCTCGCGATGGCGTGAAGAACGAGCACTGGCTGCCGATTCTCTTCCCGCAGTTCAATGAGGGGAACTATCCCCACAAGGAGTACGCCGAGGACGAGATCCACGAGCTTGTTGCCTTTTACGGCGACGGAGCCCTGCGTGCCAAGCGTGCCGGCTTCGATATGGTCGAGGTCCACTGCGGCAACATGCACGGCCTCAACACTTGGATCACGCCCCTCATGAACCACAGGACCGACGGCTACGGCGGCTCGCGCGAGAAGCGCTGCCGCATTCTCTTCGAGATTGTCGACGACATCCATGCAAAGTGCGGGGATCGCTATCCGGTGACCGTCAGGATCAACGCGGCCGATATCAAGCCGGGCGGTAACACCGTCGAGGACACGGCCTGGATTGCCCATGAGCTCGAGGAGCGCGGCGTCTCTGCCATCAACCTCTCCTGCATGAAGAGTGGCATGCCCATGCAGGTGCCGATGGGCGAGATTCTTGAATACGCCAAGCCGGTCAAGAGCGCCATCTCGATTCCGCTCATGATTGCGGGCTCCATGAACAAGCCCGAGATGGGCGAGAAGGCCATCGCGGATGGCCTCTGTGACTATGTGGGCATGGCCCGCCAGCTCTATGCCGACCCGTATTGGCCGAAGAAGGTCGCAGAGCAGCGCCCCGAGGAGATTCGCCCATGCCTGCGCTGCAACGAGTGCCTGAATGGTGCCGGGAATGCCTTCTGCGGCAACCTCCAGTGCACGATGAATCCGCGTCTCGGCAAGGAGGACTCCCTTCCGATCGTGCCGGCGAAGCAGCCGAAGCACGTGGCCGTCGTCGGCGCCGGCCCCGCTGGCATGGAGGCCGCACTTGTCGCAAGCGAGCGCGGACACAAGGTGACGGTCTTCGAGGCGAGGAAGGTTGGCGGACGCGTCAACGAGGCGGCCGTGCCTTCCTTCAAGTCGGACCTGAAGAGGCTTCTTTCCTACTTCGACACGATGGCGGGGAAGGGCATCTTCGAGGTGAGGCACGAGAAGGCGACCGCAGAGAGCCTCAAGCAGTATGACGCCGTGATCGTGGCGACCGGCGCCAAGAAGGCAGAGCTCCATGTGCCGGGCTGGGACGGCGAGAACGTCCAGAACGCCATCGACTGGCTCGATACGCAGAAGCTCAGGGGCGACTCGGTCGTCATCATCGGTGGCGGCAGCGTCGGTGTCGAGACCGCCCTCCATATCGCACAGGGCGGACGCAAGGTCACGATTGTCGAGATGACCGACACGCTCATGCGTGGCGAGTATGCCGTGACGCGCGGGATCTATCTCAACATGCTTGCCATGCTCGGCGTCACCGTGCTCACGAGCACGAGGCTCGAGTCGATTGCCGAGGACGGCGTCACGGTCATGAGCGATGGCGAGGAGCGGAAGATTCCCGCAACCGATGTGCTCATGTCGGTCGGTCTCAAGCCCGATTTGACGCTCCGCGACGAGCTCGATGCGCTCCACGGACCCGAGGTGCTCTATGCGGGCGACTGCGAGCACGCGGGCCTCATCTTCGACGCCATCCATGCCGGCTTCATTGCAGGTAGGGAAGTCTAGCAGCGGCGGAATATATCTTTCACCTTGCGGCGGGGTCAGGCAGCTTGTGCATGCCTGGCCCCGCCGCCATTAGGTTGTGGATGAGGCTAGCGCCAATCGTCGAGGATCAATAAGGGGACTGTAGGGCTGTGCATTCCTGACGCGGAAGAGTCCGGAAGTTCGTCTGCTGGCAGATTGGCCCTACAGGTAGGTGACCGTCTGCCCGAGGTCCTTGCGCGAGCCGTGGTTGGGGAGCGGTCCCACGCCCTCGGCGGCGTAGCCCAGGTCGATGGCGCAGAGCACCTCCTCGTTCTTGGGCAGGCCAAACGCCTCGGCCGCCCTTGCGGGGTCGAAGAGGTTCACCCAGCAGCTGTCCACGCCGGCGTCCGCGGCGGCGAGGATCATGTGGGTTGCGACGATGCTCGCGTCCTCGATGCCGGAGTCGCGCTCGCCGCCCGGGTAGGTGAAGACGTTCGTGCTGTCGAAGGCGACCAAAAGGACGGTCGGCGCACCGTAGCGGCAGCGCGTGAGGCCGTCGAACTTCTCGAGCGCCTCGGGGGAGCGCAGCACGTAGACGTGTTGCTCCTGCAGGTTCTTGGCCGTGGGTGCCAGCCGCCCGGCCTCGAGGATGGCCGTGACCTTCTCGCCCTCAAGTGGACGGTCGGCGTACTTCTTGCATGAGTAGCGGTTTGCGATGACGTCCTTGAATTCCATGGCGCTCCCTTCGTCGCGTGGTTGCGTCCAGTATAGGGCGGGGGCGCTTTCGCGTTGCCGCGGGAATGGGCTGGCGTCGCCGCTAGCTCCTCGCCGCTAGCCCCAGAGCGCGTGGAGGGCGAGGTCGCGGTAGACGGCGCGGGCGCGTGCGAGGTCGGCGAGGGGCACGTACTCGTTGGGCTTGTGTGCGACCTCCAGGCTGCCGGGGCCGTACGAGGCGCAGTTGGGGTTGTGGCAGAGCCCCGCCACCACCGCGGAATCGGTGTAGCCCGTGAACGTGCCCGTCTGGGCCTCCTGACCGCACACGCGCCGCGTGGACGCGAGCACCGCCGCGAGCAGCGGCGAGTCCGGGTGCGACGGGATGGCGGGCCGGTCGCCCGTCACCACGAGGGAGCCCCGCGTCCCCGGCACGGCCTCCTCCGCCGCGGCGATGCCCTTCTCCACCAGGGCACGCGCGTCGGCGGGCGTCGTGGGCGGCACGAGGCGCATGTCGATCCACGTGGTGCACGAGTCGGGCACCACGTAGGGGCGATAGCCTCCCCTTATCTGCCCAAACGTCACGGTCGTCTGGCCCAGCTCCGCGTCGCGGGGGAGGGCGAGCACCGCGTCGCGAACGTGCTTGATGGCCTCCGCGCTCGCGGCCACGGCGTCCGCGCCCCTCCACGGGGTGCTGGCGTGCGCCGTGACGCCGCGCATCGTGAGCTCGAACCACGTGCGACCCTTGTGGGCCATGCGCACCATGCCGTCCGTGGGCTCGGTGTCCAGCACCCACTGCGTGCCGTCGAGCCAGCCCTCGCGGATGGCCGCCTCGGAGCCGCGCATGAAGTCCTCCTCGTCGCAGGTGCACACCAGCGAGAGCCCGCGCCGCGGCCGCTCGCCGCGCTCGGCCACGGCTGCGAGCGCGTCCGCGAACGCGAGCATCGCGCAGGCGAGGCCGCCCTTCATGTCGCACGCGCCACGGCCCCACAGCCTGCCGCCGCGCACGACGCCGCCGAGCGCGGGGGTGTCCGCGGCCCAGCCCTCGCCCAGCGTCACGGTGTCAAGGTGGCAGAGAAGAACAAGCTCGCCGCCGTCGGCGGGCCCGGGGACGCGCGCCCTCAGGCACCTGCGGTCGGGTAGGGGCTCGATCTGGTCCAGCGTCGCGAGCGGGGCGGCGCCGTGCCCCGAGGCGGTACCGTGCCCCGAGGCCGCGATCTTCTCGCCCAGCCAGTCGCGCACGAAGGCCTCGATCTGCCCCTCGTAGGCACCGGGGTCGGAGGAGTCGGTCCGCACCAGCCGCTGTGCGAGCTCCGTCGCCTCGCGGTCCTCGGCCGCACCCGTGGCCGCCACCGCGCCTGTCGTACCGTTATCCATCCTGCTGCATCTCCCGTCGCCGCTCACTTGCGGAGGCTCATATGGCGTGCGATGTTTCGCGTTTGCTTCTGTTTGGCATCGCGTTGGGACCGTACGCCGGAAAGTCGCCCGCACCCCTTGACACCTTACGTATAGTCATATCAGCAAACAAAAAGTTTGTGAGTCAGAAAAAACATTAGTTCTGGCAAAGGGGTGGGGCGCACGCAGGCGTCCCAGGAAGGAGAGGGATCCCCATGAGTGAGAACATGGCACAGGGGGCCGCCAAGGACGACGAGGCCCAACTGTTCCAACGCGACGGAAAGCCATCTGCCAGGCTGTTCGTTCCGCTCGCGCTGCAGCACGTGGTCGCGGCCATCGTCGGCATCATCACGCCGGCCATGATCGTCGGCTCCGCGTGCAACCTTCCCGAGGACGAGCGTGCGCTCCTCATCCAGTCCGCCATGCTGTTCTCGGGCCTGGTGACGCTGCTGCAGGCGCATCCCGCGTTCGACCGCATCGGCTCGGGCCTGCCCGTCATCACCGGCGCGTCGTTCGCGTTCGTGCCCGTGCTCAACAACATCGGCGGCACGTACGGCATCGCGGCCATCATCGGCGCGCAGTTCATCGGCGGCTTCGTGGCCATGCTGTTTGCCGTGTTCCTCAAGCAGATCAAGAAGCTGTTCCCGCCCGTGGTCACGGGCACGGTCGTGTTCTGCATCGGCCTCTCGCTCTACTCGGTGGCCGTGGGCTACATGGCCGGCGGCACCAGCAGCGCGGACTTCGGCAGCGCCAAGAACTGGATCGTGGCGCTCATCACCCTGGCGTTCTGCATCTTCTTCGGCAACTTCACCAAGGGCGTCACCAAGCTGGGCTCGCTGCTGTTTGGCATGCTCGTGGGCTATGCGGTCGCGCTCGGGCTCGGCATGGTGAACTTCTCCGGCGTGGGCAGCGCCTCCTGGGTCGCCCTCCCCAAGTTCCTCCCCTTCGGCATCGAGTTCAGGCCTGACGCCATGGTCTCGCTCGGCGCGATGTTCATCATCGCCGCGGTCGAGATGATCGGCGACTTCTCCGCGGTCTCCAACGGCGCGCTCGGCCGCGAGCCGACGCTCAAGGAGATTCGCGGCGGCATCCTGTGCGAGGGCATCGCCTCCACCGTGGGCGCGCTCTTCGGCGGCCTCCCCACCGCCACCTTCGCGCAGAACGTCGGCATCGCCACGGTCACCAAGGTCGTGAACAAGCGCGTGTTCGCCTGCGCGGCGGGCATCCTCATCGCGTGCGGCCTCATCCCCAAGTTCGCGGCCGTGCTCGACACCATCCCCATGTGCGTCATCGGCGGCGCCACGATCACCGTGTTCGGCACCATCACCATGACGGGCATCCGCATCCTCACCAAGGGCGGCCTCACCAACCGCCGTGCCAGCATCGCCGGCCTCTCGGTCGCCCTGGGCATGGGCATCTCGATGGTGAGCGGCTCGCTCGCGGGCCCCGGCATCCCGGCCTGGGTCACCAGCGTCTTTGGCGGCTCCGCAATCGTGGTGACCACCCTCGTGGCCATCATCCTCAACCTGATCCTTCCCGACCCCGACGGCGAGAAGGCCCAGGACGCCAAGGAGGAGGCCAAGGAGCTGGGCGAGTAGCCACAGTCACGCAGCCTAGGAGGCAGGGGAGAAGAGCGTCCCCCTCGCGCGGGCGGGCCGGCAGCCAGATGGCAGCCGGCCCGCCTTGCGTTGTCCCGTGCCGCGCCCGGCCGCGCCCGTGGCCCTGCGGCGCGAACGCCCGCTCCGCACGAAGGAGGGTCCGCATGCGCGACTGCGCACGCGGCCCCCGCCAACGTCCCGGATGCGACCACGTGGCCTCGTCCTTCTCGCCCGCGGCATGCCACGGGAAGAGGGCGCGAGCCCGGGCGTCTCACTCCGCCTTGGACCCCTTGGCCTCGTCCATGTAGCTGTACAGCGTGTACTTTGAGATGCCAAAGTAGTTGCACACCTTCTGGCCGCTCTTGGTGACGAGGAACGCACCGGCGTCGTTGAGGAAGCCGATGGCCTTGACCTTGTCCTCGCGCGTCATGAGTGCGACGGGCTTGCCCACGAGCCGCACGGACTCCTCGATCAGCTCGTCCAACAGGTCGGTCACGTTGTGCGGGATGGTCTCCGTGACCTGGCTCTCCTCGGGCTCGGTGAGCCTGGTGAACTCGCGCAGCTCGTTCTCCAGCGCCCAGAAGAGGCTGGTGTCGTAGTTGATGGCGAAGATGGCGGTGGGCTTGCCCTTGGAGTCGCGGAAGAAGATCGTGGACGACTTGAGGACGCGCCCGTCCTCGGTCTTGGTGAGGTACGCGAGCTTGTCGTGCAGCTTGGAGGGGTCAGACTTGAGGGCCTTCAGCACCACGTTGGAGGGCCCGTCGCCCAGCTTTCGGCCCGATACCTCGCCGTTCTCTATGGCCACGATGGTGCTGTCGGGGTCCTTGGACTGGAGGTCGTGCACCACGACCTCGCACTTGTTGCCAAACTGGGCGGCGACGCCCTTGGCGAGCCTCTTGAGGAAGTCCAACTCCTGCTTGGTCACGATGCTGCGTTCCCTTCTTGAGCACGGCCCGTCCGGTCGTGCTGGCCTAACAATCTGTTTGGTTTCAATCCTAGCAATTAGGTCGGCTTTCCCGAACGGGGATTTGCCGCCTTGCCGCCCACGGTGCGGAATCTTGCCGTTCGCCTTACAAAAACGCAACGTCTCGGGAACCGTTGTGCCCAATATCGCTACCGTTCGGCGCAAAAACCTGCCGTACGCCGAGGCCCGTCGTGCCGCTCGCGCGTGTGACGTATATTGCAACGGAGCAAAATAAAAGTTAGTAAGCAAGACTAACTTTTAGACTGTACGGGGGAGAAGAACTGCCCCCGCGGCGTGGTCGGGGGGCCACGCGCACGCGGGACCGGCGCCCGCGGCCCGCCCTGGGGCGGCGCAGATGCCGGGGGACGCGGCAAGAGAGGGCCGGGTCCACTGCCGTTTTTTGCCGTAGCTGATCTGCGGCGCGTAGCAAGGAGGTCTCCATGCTACTCGTAGGTAACGGCCGCGTCGTGACGCGAGACGAGGCCAACCCGTTCGTGGAGGATGGCGCGGTCGCCATCGAGGGGTCCAGGATCGTCGAGGTGGGGAAGTACGACGCCCTGCGCGCCAAGTACCCCCAGGCGGAGCTGATCGACGCCCGCGGCGGGCTCGTCATGCCGGGACTGATCAACTGCCACACGCACATCTACTCGGGCCTGGCCCGCGGCCTCTCCATAAAGGGCTGCAACCCCACCAACTTCCTTGAGAACCTCGAGCAGCAGTGGTGGAACATCGACCGTCACCTCACGCTGGACGGCACGCGCGCGTGCGCCTACGTCACGATGATGGAGTCGTTCCGCAACGGCGTCACCACGATCTTCGACCACCACGCGAGCTTCCGCCAGATCCCCGGCTCGCTCTTCGCCATCAAGGACGTGGCGCAGGAGATGGGCATGAGGGCCTGCCTGTGCTACGAGGTGAGCGACCGCGACGGCAAGCAGAAGCTCGAGGAGTCCATCCGCGAGAACGCGGACTTCGCCCGCTGGGCGGCCGAGGAGGACTCGGACATGATCGCCGCCATGTTCGGCGGCCACGCGCTGTTCACGCTCCCCGACGAGGCCCTGGACGCCATGGTCAAGGCAAACGACGGCCTCACGGGCTTCCACGTGCACGTGTGCGAGGGCATGAACGACGTGTACGACTCCGCCCAGAGGCACGGCGTGAGCTCGGTGCACCGCCTCCTCGACCACGGCCTGCTGGGCGAGAAGACCATGCTCGGCCACTGCATCCACGTCTCGCCCGCGGACATGGACATCCTCGCGAGCACGCACACCAAGGTCGTCAACAACCCGCAGTCCAACGCCAACAACGCCGTCGGCACCGCGCCCGTGCTCGAGTTCTTCAAGCACGGCATCACCGTGACGATGGGCACCGACGCCTACACGCACGACATGCTCCAGTCGCTCAAGGCCTTCGTGCCGCTGCAGCGCCTCAACTCCGCCCTGCCCAACGTGGCCTGGGGCGAGGCCATGACCATGCTGTTCCAGAACAACGCGCAGATGGCAAGCATGTACTTCTCGTCCAAGGGCGACGGCAAGCCCATCGGCGTGCTCGCGCCGGGCGCCGCGGCGGACGTGGCCGTGTTCGACTATCCCGCTCCCACGCCGCTTGGGGCGGACAACGTGGACGGCCACATCCTGTTTGGCGTGGAGGGACACGACTGCACCAACACGATCGTCAACGGCCGCGTGGTCTACCGCGACCGCCAGCTCGTTGGCTGCGACAGGGAGAGGATCGACGCCTTCGTGATGGAGCAGGCAAAGCTGCTCTGGGGCGAGCTCAACGGCAGGACCTACTAGGCGCCAGGGGCGTAGGGACGCCCCCGCCTTCCATCACCCGCGCGGATCCCGTGGCGCCGCGCGGGGCAGACCATCCCCACGGAACCTTCCGGAGAGGAAACACCAACTATGAGCGACATCATGCATCCCATGCCGTTCGACCAGCTCATGAGCTGGATCCTGGACGAGTACGCCACCAAGGGCACCATCTTTGGCGAGCGCAGGCTGCCCCGCCGCGACCCCAAGGCCGCGCGCCCCATCTTTGGCGAGCGCGTCGAGACGCCCTTTGGCCCCGCGGCCGGCCCCAACACCCAGCTGGCCCAGAACATCGTGGCCGCCTACGTGAGCGGCGCCCGCTTCTTCGAGCTCAAGACCGTCCAGAAGATGGACGGCGCGGAGCTTTCCGCCTGCGTCAACAAGCCCTGCATCCTCGCGGGTGACGAGGGCTACAACTGCGAGTGGTCCACCGAGCTCACCGTGCAGGATGCCATGGCGGAGTACATGCACGCCTGGGTGGCCTGCAAGCTGCTGGCGCGCGAGCTCGGCCTGGGCGACCCGGACGGCTTCGTCTTCAACATGTCGGTCGGCTACGACCTCGAGGGCATCAAGACCCCCAAGGTCGACGGCTACATCGACCAGATGATGGACGCCTCCCACTCCGGCGCCTTCACGGAGGCCATCGACTGGGCCCTTCTCAACCTCGACCGCTTCGAGCACGTGGACGAGGACTTCGTGAGGTCCATCAGCCCGCGCATCTCCCGCTCCATCACCGAGTCCACGCTCCATGGCTGCCCGCCCGACGAGATCGAGCGCATCGCCACCCACCTCATCACGGAGAAGGGCCTTAACACCTACATCAAGTGCAACCCCACGCTCCTGGGCTATGACTACGCGCGCAAGACGCTCGACTCCCTGGGCTTTGGCTACATCGCCTTCGACCGTCACCACTTCGACGAGGACCTCCAGTGGGCCGACGCCGTGCCCATGTTCAGGCGCCTCATCGCCCTCTGCGAGGAGCGCGGGCTCGAGTTCGGCGTCAAGCTCACGAACACCTTCCCGGTGGACGTGACCCGCGGCGAGCTCCCCAGCGAGGAGATGTACATGTCGGGCCGCTCGCTCTACCCGCTCTCGCTCTCCCTCGCGGACAGGATCTCGCACGAGTTCGACGGCAAGCTGCGCATGTCCTACTCCGGCGGCGCGGACGCGCTCAACATCAAGGGCCTCGTGGACGCCGGTATCTGGCCGGTGACCATGGCGACGACCATCCTCAAGCCTGGTGGTTACGCGCGCCTCGCGCAGATCGCGGACGAGTTCGGCGAGAAGGACGCGGCCGCCTTCGCCGGCACCGATCCCCAGGCCATCGACGCCCTCGTGGACGACGCGCTCTCCAACCCCCGCTACCGCAAGCCCGTCAAGCCCGAGCCCAACCGCCACGTGCCCGGCGAGCTGCCGCTGACCGACTGCTTCATGGCGCCGTGCCGCGAGGACTGCCCCATCCACCAGGACATCCCCGGCTATCTGCGCGCCGTGGGCGAGGGTCGCTACGCCGACGCGCTCAACATCATCCTCGAGCGCAATGCGCTCCCGTTCATCACGGGCACGATCTGCCCGCACACCTGCGGCAACTCCTGCATGCGCAACTACTACGAGGAGCACGTGCACATCCGCGACGCAAAGCTCCTTGCGGCACAGAAGGGCCTGGACGAGGTGCTTCCGACCCTCTCGGCCCGCGGCAAGGTGCAGGGCGTGCGCGTGGCCGTCGTCGGTGCCGGCCCGGCGGGACTCGCGGTAGCCTCGTTCCTCTCGCGTGCCGGCGTGGACGTGACCGTGTTCGAGCGCTCCGAGCGCCCCGGCGGCGTCGTCGCCAACGTGATTCCCAGCTTCCGCATCTCTGACGAGGCCATCGCCAACGACGTCAGGCTGTGCGAGGCCTACGGTGCCAAGGTTCAGACCGGCGTCGAGGTGGCGGACGCACGCGACCTTCTCTCCCAGGGCTACACCGACGTCGTGGTCGCCATCGGCGCCTGGGCGCCCGGCTGTCCCGTGCTCGAGGGCGCGCACACGCTCGACGCCATCGAGTTCCTGCAGGCCTTCAAGGCGGACCCGTCCGCCTGCGAGCTGGGGAGCGACGTGGTCGTCGTCGGCGGCGGCAACACCGCCATGGACGTCGCGCGCGCCGCGAAGCGCGTCCCGGGCGTCAGGAACGTCCGCCTCGTGTACCGCCGCGACCGCCGCAACATGCCGGCCGACGAGGAGGAGCTCGTCCTCGCTCTCGAGGACGGCGTCGAGTTCCTGGAGCTCCTCTCGCCCCGCTCGCTCGAGGGCGACGTCCTCACCTGCGACGTGATGGAGCTCGGCGAGCCGGACGCCTCCGGCCGTCGTCGGCCGGTCGCCACGGGCAAGACCAAGAGCGTCCCCGCGACCGCGGTCATCGCGGCCGTCGGCGAGCGCGTCGAGGGCGGCCTGTACGCCGCGACCGGCTGCGACGTTGACCAGAAGGGCCTCCCCGTCGTCGACTCCCACCTGCGCACCAGCGTGCCGCACGTGTACGCCGCGGGCGACTGCCGCCGCGGGCCCGCGACCGTGGTCAAGGCCATCGCCGATGCCGCGACCGTCACGACCGCCATCTGCGGCTTCGACTTCGGCGGCAAGGCGCAGGAGAACGTCGCGCCCGACGCGGACAAGGTCCTGTCCGACCGCGCCCGCCTCGAGGCCGACTGCCAGTCGCTCGCCAAGACGCGCTGCCTCGGCTGCGCGACGGCGTGCGAGACCTGCGTCGAGGTCTGCCCCAACCGCGCCAACGTCGCTGTCCGCGTGCCCGGCATGCGCGAGGCGCAGATCGTCCACGTGGACGGGATGTGCAACGAGTGCGGCAACTGCGCGGTGTTCTGCCCCTACCAGGGCGGGCGTCCCTACCGCGACAAGCTCACCGCGTTCTGGACGCGCGAGGACTTCGACTCCTCCCAGAACCAGGGCTTCCTTCCCGTGGAGGACGGCATGCTGGTGCGCCTGGACGGACGCGTCGGCACCTACGACGTGGACGATGAGGGCTGCGGCCTGCCGCAGGACGTGCGCAAGACGATCGTCGCCGTCCGCGACGACTACGGCTACCTGCTCGCCCGCTAGCGACGAGCAACGTTTTGACCGGACGCGGACAGGCATGGGGGGTGCCTGCCCGCATCCGGGTGTGAGGAGAGGAACATGGACATGAGACTCGTTGCAGTGGTCCACTGCTCGGGAGGCAGCCCGTTCCGGGAGGATGTCGACTCGTCATCCCTGCCGTCGAGCTGTGATGACATTCTCGGCGCGTATCCGCTGGGCACGCGCGTCTGCCGGTTTGGCTGCCTTGGGGGCGACACGTGCGCGGTCGCGTGCCCAAAGGGTGCCATCTCCGTGGGGGAGGACGGCATCGCCCACGTGGACGCCGTCCTCTGCGACGGGTGCGGGGAGTGCGTGAGCGCCTGCCCGCAGCAGGTGATCACCCTCGTGCCGCGCGGCGACGACATCACGGTGCGCTGCTCGAACCACGACAAGGTCCTGCGCTCGCTCAAGAACTGCGAGAACGTGTGCGTGGGCTGCCGCACCTGCGAGCGCGTCTGCCCCGTGGAGGCCATCCACGTGGAGGACTTCCTCGCGAAGATCGACTACGACGTGTGCATCTCGTGCGGGATGTGCGCCACCAAGTGCCCGTTCGGCATCATCCACGACGCCAACGGGCTTCTCGCCAGCAGATAGGAGGGGGAGAAGAGCATGTCAGAGAGCTACATCCTCTACGTGAACGGCCAGGAGCACGTCACGACGGAGAACAAGTCGCTCCTCCGCTACCTTCGCGACGACCTGGGGCTCACGTCCGTGAAGGACGGCTGCTCCGAGGGCGCGTGCGGGACCTGCACGGTGGTCGTGGACGGCATCGCCACAAAGGGCTGCGTCATGACCACCAAGCTCGCGCAGGGCAAGCGCATCCTCACCGTCGAGGGCCTCAGCGACCAGGAGAAGGACGCCTTCGTGTACGCCTTCGGCGCCGTGGGCGCCGTGCAGTGCGGCTTCTGCATCCCCGGGATGGTCATGAGCGGAGCGGCGCTGGTGCGCCAGAACCCCGACCCCACCGAGGACGAGGTCAAGTGGGCCATCCGCGGCAACGTGTGCCGCTGCACGGGCTACAAGAAGATCATCGAGGGCATCCGCCTGGCCGCGGCCATCCTGCGCGGGGACGAGAAGATCGACCCCGCCCTCGAGCGCGGGGACGACTATGGCGTGGGCAAGCGCGCCTTCCGCGTGGACGTGCGCCGCAAGGTGCTGGGCTACGGCAAGTACCCCGACGACCTCACGGTGCGCGACTACCCCGACATGGCATACGCATCCGCGGTGCGCTCCAAGTACCCACGCGCCCGCGTGGTCAAGATCGACACCGCCAAGGCCGAGGCGCTTCCCGGCGTGCTGGGCGTGCTGCGCGCATCCGACGTTCCCGTGAACCAGGTCGGCCACCTCATCCAGGACTGGGACGTGATGATCGCGGAGGGCGACATCACCCGCTGCGTGGGCGACGCCATCTGCCTGGTGGTCGCCGAGGACGAGAAGACGCTCGCCAAGGCCAAGAAGCTCGTCAAGGTCACGTACGAGAAGCTCGAGCCCGTGCGCAACATAGCCGAGGCAAAGGCGCCCGGCGCGCCGCTCGTCCACGAGAGCTTCAACGCGTTTGGCAACCACGTGGTGCTGAAGGACAACGTGTGCCAGAGCCGCCACATCACCCGCGGCGACGCCAAGAAGGCGCTCGCGGAGTCCGCCTACGTGGTCACGCGCGACTTCGAGACACCGTTCACGGAGCACGCCTTCCTGGAGCCCGAGTGCGCCGTTGCCTTCCCGTACAAGGATGGGGTCAAGGTACAGAGCACAGACCAGGGCGCCTACGACACGCGCAAGGAGATCGCCCACATGTTTGGCTGGGACGACACCCCCGAGCGCGTCGTGGTGCAGACCATGCTCGTGGGCGGTGGCTTTGGCGGCAAGGAGGACGTGACGGTGCAGCACCTCGCCGCGCTGGCCGCCATGCACTTCGGCCGCACGGTCAAGTGCAAGCTCACGCGCCAGGAGTCGATTGACCTGCATCCCAAGCGCCACTACATGTACGCGACGTTCACGCTCGGCTGCGACGAGGAGGGGCACCTCACTGGTCTCGACTGCGAGGTCAACTTCGACACCGGCGCCTACGCCAGCCTGTGCGGCCCCGTCCTGGAGCGCGCCTGCACGCACGCCGTCGGCCCGTACAGGTACCAGAACACGGACATCCGCGGCTATGGCTACTACACCAACAACCCGCCGGCCGGCGCGTTCCGCGGCTTCGGCGTGTGCCAGACCGAGTTCGCCCTCGAGGCGTGCCTCGATCTTCTCGCCGAGAAGGTGGGCATATCCGCGTGGGAGATGCGCTGGAGAAACGCCATCGAGCCGGGCGCAGTCCTTCCCAACGGCCAGATAGCCGACTGCTCCACCGCGCTCAAGGAGACGCTCCTCGCGGTCAAGAAGCCGTTCGAGGAGAACCTGGGGCACGTGGGCATCGCCTGCGCCATGAAGAACTCGGGCGTCGGCGTGGGCCTTCCCGACGCGGGCCGCGCCAACATCAAGGTGGAGGACGGCGTCGCCGTGATCTACTCCGCCACATCGGACATCGGCCAGGGCTGCAACACCGTGTTCTCGCAGGACCTTGCCGAGGCCACGGGGCTGCCCAAGGCCTGCATCGCCAACGGCGAGTGCTCGACCGAGGTCGCGCCGGACTCGGGCACGACGTCGGGCTCGCGCCAGACGGTCGTGACCGGCGAGGCCGTGCGTGGCGCCTCCTTCCTGCTCCGCGACGCGATGCTCGCGGTCGAGGCGGGCAAGCCCGCGCCCAAGGCGCCCGTGCGCGCGCACGGCGACGGCAAGACCATCGAGTACGCCGACGGCACGCCCTACCGCGACGCGTTCGACCGGGACGGGGCCGACCTCACCGTTGGCCATGCCGTGCATCCCAAGGACCCCGTTGCCGCGCTGCGCAAGCTCGACGGCTGCGAGTTTGGCTACGAGTACCTTGAACCCACCGACAAGCTGGGTGCGGACAAGCCCAACCCCAAGAGCCACATCTGCTACGGCTTCAGCTCCACCGTGGTCGTCCTGGAGGACAAGGGCGAGAGGCGCGGGCGCATTCGCGACATCTATGCGGCGCACGACTCGGGCAAGGTCGTGAACCCCATCGCCATCCAGGGGCAGATCGAGGGCGGCGTCCTCATGAGCATGGGCTACGCGCTCACGGAGGACTTCCCGCTCAAGGACGGCGTGCCGCAGGCCAAGTACGGCACCCTGGGGCTGCTGAGGGCGACGCAGATCCCCAACATCCACGCCAGCTACGTGGAGAAGGAGCACCTGCTTCCCGTCTCGTATGGAGGCAAGGGCATCGGCGAGATCGCGACCATCGGCACCGCGCCCGCCATCCAGAACGCCTACCACAACCTGGACGGCAAGCTCCGCTGGAGGCTGCCCCTCGAGGACACGCCGTACAGCAAGAGCCGCAAGCTGGGCGACGAGCGCCTCTCCGAGCTGAGGGCCGCCGCCGAGGACGGCGACACGGAGTCTCAGGAGAAGGCCGGCGAGTAGGGCGGGCGTCCTTCTCGACCGCATGATATGGAAATGGGCAGGCCCCGGGACACTCGCGTTGCGCGAGGCCCGGGGCCCGCTCCTTGTGCGGGGCGAACGCGTCCAGTTACCGAACAAATAGTTTTGAAGATAGACAAATTGTTAGTATCAGAGGCGGCGTTGACCACGAGCGTGGCTAACGGCCGCAAGGATAGGCACGTGGCAGAGTGGCTTGGCCGGGCGCGGGGACGCTCGGCGGCAGGAGAGGAAAAGCCTATGGCTGACGAGAAGTACGACTACGTGCCCATGTGGGAGGGCCTCGGGATGGACGTGAAGGCCCACGACGGCCTGCTCGCTGCGGTGGGGCAGATGTACGGGGACGCGTTCCTGACGCAGAAGAACCGCCCCGCCTCGACCGCGTACCTGGACGGGGTGGCCAACAACCTGCACTCGGGGCGCATCCGCGAGCTCGTGGACGGGAGGAACGCGGGCGACCCCAAGAAGGTCATCGGCACGTTCTGCCTGTACGTCCCGGAGGAGGTCATCACGGCGGCCGGCGCCGTCGAGGTGGGGCTGTGCGCCGGCGCGGACTGGCAGCCGGACGAGGCCGAGCGCTACGTCCCGCGCAACACGTGCCCGCTCATCAAGGGGTTCATGGGCTTCAAGCTGGGCCGCGTGTGCCCCTACATCGAGAGCGCCGACCTGGTGGTGGGCGAGAACACCTGCGACGGAAAGAAGAAGGCGTACGAGCAGTTTGGCAAGCTCAAGCCCACGTACGTGATGGACGTGCCGCACGTGCGCACCGACGAGACGCGCCAGGTGTGGCGAAACGAGGTCCGCAGGCTCGCGCGCCGCATCGAGCAGGAGACCGGGCAGCAGATCACCGCGGAGAGCCTCCATGCGGGCATCAAGCTCGCGAACGACAAGCGCCGTGCGCTCCAGCGCCTGTACCGGGTGAGGTCGGCGTGCCCCGCGCCCATATCGGGCCTGGACTCCCTGCTGACCGTGCAGGCCGCGTTCATGGACGACAGCGCACGCCTCACGATGGCGATCAACGCCATGGCCGAGGAGTGCGAGCAGCGCGTGCGCGACGGGGTGGGCGTCGCCCCGAAGGGCGCGAAGCGAATCCTGTACACCGGCACGCCCATGGCGGTGCCCAACTGGAAGCTCTTCAACATCATCGAGAAGTCCGGGGCCGTCGTGGTGGGCGAGGAGTGCTGCACGGGAAGCCGCTACTACAAGGACCTGGTGAGCGAGGAGGGCACGACCGTCGACCAGATGCTCGACGACATCGCCGATCGCTACCTCAACATACAGTGCGCGATCTTCTCGCCCAACAAGGGGCGCGAGGAGGATGTCATCCGCATGGCAAGGGAGCAGCACGCAGACGGCATCATCGACTGCTCGCTGCAGTTCTGCACCCTGTACGACATGGAGTCGTTTGGGATGCAGGAGGCGGCACGCGAGGCGGGCATCCCGTTCATGCACGTCTCGACCGACTATGGCAGCGACGACGACGGGCAGCTCAAGACCCGCATCCAGGCGTTTGTGGAGATGCTTTAGGTGGCCACCGCTCGGGCGGTCAGGCGCGCCGCTCGCGAAGTTGTCGAGAAGACCCTTGAAAACTCCCGCGGCTGTGCTGTAATGGAGAAGCTAACAAAAAGTTAGGTCGTAAGACAAACAGTAATTATCCTGGCCGCGAGCGAGCGCCAGGGGGAAGGGGAGAGCATGGAGCCGCAGATTGGCTGGGTCATGAACCACATGCCCAAGGACGAGGACAAGAACCTGCCCATCATGTCGGTCGAGAACGTGAGTAAGGCACGGGCCTTCCACCGGAGCTTCCCGCAGTACTCCGTGACGCCGCTGGCCGACCTCGAGGGCATGGCCGAGCGCCTGGGCCTGGGCGGCCTGTACGTGAAGGACGAGAGCTACCGCTTTGGCCTGAACGCGTTCAAGGTGCTGGGCGGATCTTTTGCCATGGCACGCTACATCGCCGAGCAGACCGGCCGCGACGTGAGCGACTGCGACTTTGACTACCTTACGTCCGAGCAGTTGGAGAAGGACTTTGGCCACGCCACGTTCTTCACCGCGACCGACGGCAACCACGGCCGCGGCGTGGCGTGGGCGGCGCACCGCCTGCACCAGAACGCCGTCGTCCACATGCCGAAGGGCTCCACCAAGACCCGCTTTGACAACATCGCCAAGGAGGGCGCCAAGGTCACGATCGAGGAGCTCAACTACGACGACTGCGTGCGCCTTGCCGCCAAGGAGGCCTCCGAGACCGAGCACGGCGTGATCGTGCAGGACACCGCCTGGGACGGCTACACCAAGATCCCGTCCTGGATCATGCAGGGCTACGGCACCATGGCGTCCGAGGCGGCGGAGCAGCTGCGCCAGCTGGAGGTCAACCGCCCGACGCACGTGTTTGTGCAGGCCGGCGTCGGCTCGCTCGCGAGCGCGATGGTGGGCTACTTCAGCAACCTCTTCCCCACGTGCCCGCCCAAGTTCGTGATCATGGAGGCGTCCGCCGCGGACTGCCTGTACCGCGGCGCCAAGGCGGGGGACGGCAACCCGCGCACCGTGGGCGGCGACCTCACGACCATCATGGCGGGCCTCGCGTGCGGCGAGCCCAACACCATCGGCTGGGACATCCTGCGTAACCACGCAGACGCCTTCGTGAGCTGCCCCGACTGGGTGAGCGCCAAGGGCATGAGGATGCTCGCCGCTCCCGTCAAGGGCGACCCCGCGGTGACCTCGGGCGAGTCCGGCGCCGTGGGCATGGGCGTGATCTCGACCATCATGTGCGACCCCGCCTACGCGGAGCTGCGCGAGCAGCTGGAGCTGGGCAGCGAGTCCAAGGTCCTGCTCTTCTCCACCGAGGGCGACACCGACCCCGTGCGCTACCGCGAGGTCGTGTGGGACGGCGCATGGCAGAGCGCCGACGAGGCAAAGTAGCGAGCGAGAAGAACGATGGGGCGGGTGCGGGGCGACCCCGTGACTGCCTGCGATGGCGGCGCCGGGCCCATGGGAGATGGGGCCCGGCGCCGTCGCGCTTCTCGCCCTCTTGGCCTGGCGCTTGAGAGCGATGCGGAACGGTTCGTGCCGTCCGCCTTTCCAAAACGACCGTTTGCGGGAAAAACAATTTGTTTGGTAAACCGGCTTGATTCCCGCGCCCGGCGTGCTTTAATGGACTCAGCCAAACAAAAAGTTTGGTAAGCAGACACATTGTCTACTGCCAGGCAACGGAACGTCGCAATGCGCAAGGAGGACCCAATGAAGCAGCTCGACTACGAGAAGATCAAGGATGCGGCAAAGGCGTACAACGCGGACATGACCGCGTTCCTGCGCGCCATGATCTCTCACCCCAGCGAGTCCTGCGAGGAGGGCGACGTCGTCGCCTGCATCAAGGCCGAGATGGAGAAGCTCGGCTTTGACGAGGTCAAGGTCGATGGCCTGGGCAACGTCATGGGCTTCATGGGCACGGGCGAGAAGATCATCGCCATCGACGGCCACATCGACACCGTGGGCATCGGCAACCGCGACAACTGGGACTTCGACCCCTACGAGGGCTTCGAGGACGACCAGCTCATCGGCGGCCGCGGCGGCTCCGACCAGGAGGGCGGCGTCGCGGCGGCGACCTACGCGGCCAAGATGATGAAGGACATGGACCTCATCCCCGAGGGCTACAAGATCATGGTCGTGGGCTCCGTCCAGGAAGAGGACTGCGACGGCATGTGCTGGCAGTACATCTACAACAAGGACGGCATCAAGCCCGAGTTCGTGATCTCGACCGAGCCGACCGACGGCGGCATCTACCGCGGCCACCGCGGCCGTATGGAGATCAGGGTCGACGTCCACGGCGTCTCCTGCCACGGCTCCGCGCCCGAGCGCGGCGACAACGCCATCTACAAGATGGCCGACATCGTGAGCGACGTCCGCGCGCTCAACAACAACGGCTGCGACGAGTCCACCTCCATCAAGGGCCTCGTCAAGATGCTCGACCCCAAGTACAACCCCGAGCACTACGAGGACGCCCGCTTCCTGGGCCGCGGCACCTGCACCGTCAGCCAGATCTTCTATACCAGCCCCAGCCGCTGCGCCGTGGCCGACTCCTGCGCCATCAGCATCGACCGTCGCATGACGGCCGGCGAGACCTACGAGTCCTGCCTGGAGGAGGTCCGCAACCTCCCCGCCGTCAAGAAGTACGGTGACGACGTGAAGGTCTCCATGTACATGTACGACCGTCCCAGCTGGACCGGCGAGGTGTACGAGACCGAGGCCTACTTCCCGACGTGGATCAACAAGGAGACCGCTCCCCACGTCAAGGCGCTGGTCGACGCCCACAAGGCGCTGTTTGGTGACAAGCGCATCGGCTGCCCCAAGTCCATGGACAAGCGCGAGGGACGTCCCCTGTGCGACAAGTGGACCTTCTCGACCAACTGCGTGTCCATCCAGGGCCGCTACGGCATCCCGTGCGTCGGCTTTGGCCCCGGCGCAGAGTCCCAGGCCCACGCGCCCAACGAGGTCACGTACAAGCAGGACCTCTCCACGTGCGCGGCGCTCTACGTCGCGGCCGTGAACCTGTACGACCCCAGCCAGGCCACCGGCGACGCCACGGAGTACCGCGGAACGCTGACCGGAAACGACATCAAGTAGGACGCCAGACGCAAGCCACGAGGCGCGGGGGCCAACCTGAGCCGGTCCCCGCGCCGCACGCCCAAGGAAAACGCCAAGGAGACAGCAATGAGCGAGAAGAACATCAAGCCGTACCTCGAGAAGCTTGCCGAGCTCGACTTCAAGAACATGTACAACAACGACTTCCTGCACACGTGGGACAAGACGACCGACGAGCTGAAGGCCATGTACCTGGTGGCCGACGCCCTGCGCAACCTGCGCGAGCGCAACATCAGCACGCGCATCTTCCAGTCCGGCCTCGCGGTCTCCAACTTCCGCGACAACTCCACGCGCACGCGCTTCAGCTTTGCCTCCGGCACCAACCTGCTCGGCCTGCAGCTGCAGGACCTCGACGAGGCCAAGTCCCAGATCGCCCACGGCGAGACGGTCCGCGAGACCGCGACCATGATCAGCTTCATGGCCGACGTCATCGGCATCCGCGACGACAAGTTCATCGGCGAGGGCGACGCGTACATGAGGGAGGTCGCGGAGTCCGTCGAGCAGTCCTGGCGTGACGGCATCCTCGACCACCGTCCCACGCTCGTGTCGCTGCAGTCCGACTCCGACCACCCGACGCAGTCCTCCGCCGACATCCTGTACCTCATCAACGAGTTTGGCGGCCTCGAGAACCTGAAGGGCAAGAAGGTCGCCGTGACCTGGGCCTACAGCCCCTCCTACGGCAAGCCCCTCAGCTGCCCGCAGTCGCTCATCACCCTGCTGCCGCGCTTTGGCATGGACGTGACCCTGGCCCATCCCGAGGGCTACGACCTCATGCCCGAGCTGGTGCAGAAGGCGGGCACCTACGCAGGCGAGACGGGCGCCACGTTCACCCAGACCACGAGCATGGCCGAGGCCTTCGAGGGCGCCGACATCGTGATTCCCAAGAGCTGGGCCTCCTACGCCGCCATGGAGAGGCGCACGAAGCTCTACGCAGCGGGCGACCAGGCCGGCATTGACGCCCTCGAGCAGGAGCTCCTCGCCCAGAACGCCACGCACAAGGACTGGTGCTGCACCCAGAAGCTGATGGAGACCACCGCCAAGGGCCAGGACACCATCTACATGCACCCGCTGCCCGCCGACATCAACGGCGTGAGCTGCGAGCACGGCGAGGTCGAGAACGAGGTGTTCGACTACCACCGCGACGGCCTGTACAAGGAGGCCAGCTACAAGCCGTACGCCGTTGCCGCCATGGTCTTCCTGCAGAAGGCCAAGGACCCCATCGCCACGCTCCAGGCCCTCGAGGACGCCGCGACGCCCCGCTGGAACCAGCGCTAGGCAGAGGCGGAGTCCTTCTCAACCAAGACTTCGGGACGACCCATCGCATGGCCGCTGGCCGGCGGCGGGTCGTCCCTTCCGTACGCGATGGTACGCTCTTCTCTAACGTCCGTGCCCTGACTCCTCGAAAGGGGGCCCTGATGGAACCAAGAACGGTCTGCTACCTCATGCGGGACGAGGGGGACCGCGCCTTTGGCCCCGGCCCCTGCCGGCTGCTGGAGCTCGTGGGCGAGAAGGGCAGCCTCTCGGCCGCGGCGAAGGCCATGGGCATGAGCTACACCAAGGCCACCCGCCTGGTGAGGAATGCCGAGGAGAGCCTGGGCGCTCCCCTGACCAGGGGCGTCGTGGGCGGCGAGGGAGGCGGCGGATCGAGCCTGACCCAGCGGGGCGAGGAGGCCATCCGGCGCTACCGCCTGTGGGAGGCCAGTGTGAGCGATGCCTCGCGCCAGGCGTACCGCGTCGCGTTTGCCGGCGAGTGCGGCAACCCCCGCATACCGTGCGTGGTCATGGCGGCCGGGCACGGCGAGCGCTTTGGGGGACAGAAGCTCCTGGCGCGGCTCGGCGGGCGAGAGGTGCTCGCGCGCACGCTCGCGTCCGTCCCGCTCGACGTGTACGACGTCGTGGTCGTGACCCGCGCGCCGGAGGTCCGGGCGCTCTGCGAGCGATACGGCTTTACGAGCAGGCTCTCGGCGGGCGACGAGCAGAGCGACACCATCCGCGCGGGGCTGGAGTGGGCCGGCAACGCACCCGGCTGCCTCTTCCTGCAGGGGGACCAGCCGCTCGTCTCGACGGCGAGCCTTCGTGCCCTGGCCGAGGCGTTCGCCCGTGACCCGCGGGGGGTCGCGCGCCTCTCGTGGCAGGGGAGGCCGGGAAGCCCCGTGATCTTTCCCAACTGGCTCTTTGGCGAGCTCGCCCGCACCACGGGCGACCGGGGAGGCTCCGCGGTGCTCAAGGCGAACCCGGCACTCGAACGGCTGGTCACGCTGGTCCCAGCGGCAGAGGAGTGCGAGCTCGAGGACGTGGACACGCCGGACGACCTCGAGCGGCTGGAGGCGCACCTCGAGGGGGACCGCGGCCACGAGCCAGGCGGGGCGAGCGGGGGCGCAAGGCCATAGGCGCCGCGGCGCAGCGGACATGCGAGCGGGGAGGTTCCCTCCCCAGGGGAGATGATCGACATGAGCGAGCAGAGGCGGACCGTCGTGAGGGGCGGCAACCTGGTGACGCCAGGCGGCGTCGTGCGGGGCGACCTCGTCCTTGCGGGCGAGAAGATCGAGTCCGTGGTGCCCGGTGGCCTCGGCGAGGGCGAGCTCGGGGGATGCGAGACCTACGACGCCACCGGGTGCTGGGTCTTTCCCGGCTTCATCGACGCCCACACGCACATGCAGTGCTGGACGGGTATGGACTGGACGGCGGACAGCTTCGAGACCGGCACGCGCGCGGCGGCCTGCGGCGGCACCACGACCATCGTGGACTACGCGACCCAGGACCGCGGCATGACGCTGCACCAGGCGCTCGACGAGTGGCACAAGCGCGCCGACGGCACCTGCACCTCCAACTACGCCTTCCACATGGCGATATCGGACTGGAACGACCACACCCGCGAGGAGATCGCGGACATGCGCGACGCGGGCATCGTGTCGTTCAAGAGCTACTTCGCCTACGACCACCTGCGCCTGGACGACGCGCAGACCATGGAGCTGCTCGAGGCCATCCGCCCGTTCGACGGCATCCTGTGCGTGCACTGCGAGAACGGCACGCTCGTGGACGCGCTGCAGCGCCGCGTGCTCGCCCGCGGCATCACCGGCCCCGAGGGACACCCCCTCAGCCGCCCGGCCGAGTGCGAGGCGGAGGCGATAGGCCGCCTCATGTACCTGGCCCAGCTCACGGGCGCGCGCGTCAACGTCGTTCACCTCTCGACCGCGCTCGGCCTCGAGCAGATCCGCGCCGCCAAGGCGCGCGGGGTGCGCGTCTCCGTGGAGACCTGTCCCCAGTACCTGCTCATGGACGACACCCGCTACCTCGAGCAGGGGGAGGACGGCTTCGCGGGCGCCAAGTACGTGATGAGCCCGCCGCTGCGCAGGCCCCACGACGTCGAGGTGCTGCGCCAGGCGGTGTGCGACGGCGAGGTCGACCAGGTCTCCACCGACCACTGCTCGTTCAACCTGCACGGCCAGAAGGACCGCGGCAGGGGCGACTTCACCAAGATCCCCAACGGCGGCCCGGGCGTAGAGCACCGGCCGGCCCTCATGATGACCAGCTTCGAGGGACGGCTCGGCCCCATGGACTACCTGCGTCTCCTGAGCGAGGGGCAGGCGCGCGTCTTCGGCATGTACCCGCGCAAGGGCGCCCTCGCGGCCGGCTCGGACGCGGACGTGTGCGTGTGGGACCCGTCCGTCCGCTGGACCATCGGCGCGTCCAACCAGCACCAGGCCGTCGACTACACCCCCTACGAGGGGTTCCAGGCCCACGGCCGCGCCAAGTACGTCTTCGTCAACGGGACCCTCGCCGCGCGCGACGGCGAGCCCACGGGCGAGAAGCCCGGGCGCTACGTGGCCCGCTGACCCTCCCGACGGCACCCGGGCACCCGCCTGGCGGCCTGTACAATACGTTTCGTAAGACGCCCGCGGACGCGGGCACGAGAGAAGGAGCAACAACATGAGCAAGACCGCCATCGTCACCGACAAGGCCCCCAAGGCCCTCGGCCCCTATTCCGCAGGCGTCGCCTCGAACGGTTCCGTCAACGTCTCCGGCCAGCTGGGAATCGACCCCGCCACGGGCAAGCTCGCTGGCGACGACATCCAGTCCCAGACCCGCCAGAGCCTCACGAACGTGCAGAACATCCTCGCGGCGGCCGGCGCCACGATGGACGACGTGGTCGAGACCACCGTCCTTCTCGCCGACATCAACGAGTTCGCGGCCATGAACGAGGTCTACGCCGAGTTCTTCAAGGCGCCGTATCCCGCACGCGCGGCCTTCCAGGTGGCGGCGCTGCCCGGCGGCGGCAGGGTCGAGATCAAGGCCGTGGCCAGGGTCTAGGCAGCCGCCTCTCATCGAGCCCACCGGGGGGGGCGCCTCGCCGTCGTGCGGGGCGCCCCCTTGTCGTCTCGTGGGGCGCCGGGGCGCTCCACTTCCGCGCGCATAGCGCGGCGTCCCGCACCCCGCGGATTTCCTTACGCTCACGGGGGGATACCGGGGGATATGGGATGGATTCGGGCACCAAGGGCGTCTCGGACGGTATCCTTGAACCCGTGGGTCCCGCCCGCGGCGCCTGGATGCGTGCGGGCAGCGGTGACCCTCTCCCGGCGCCCGAAGGTGGCGCCGAGGCGGCCGAGGTGGGGCAGCGGAAGTCCCGGGCCGCTTCAAGAAACGGAGACGCATATGGAAGTGGGTAGGAGCCTAACCCGCGTGGACGCCTACGACAAGGTGACCGGACGGGCCAAGTTCACGGACGACCTGTGCCCGAAGCCGTGCCTCGAGGCAAAGGTGCTCCACTCGACCATCGCCAACGGCGTGGTCACGGCCATCGACACGTCGGAGGCCGAGAAGATCGAGGGAGTCGTGGGCGTCTGGACGTGCTTCGACGTCCCGGACATCCAGTTCGGGACCGCGGGGCACCCGTGGTCGACGCGGCAGTCGCACCAGGACATCCAAGACCGCAAGCTGCTCAACGCGCGCGTGCGCTGCTACGGCGACAACATCGCCGCCGTGGTCGCGGAGGACACCGTCGCCGCCGACCGGGCGCTCAGGGCCATCAAGGTCACCTACGACGAGTACCCGCCCTGCCTCGACACGGAGTCCGCGCTGCACCCCGGCAAGACCGGCGAGCTCCACCAGGAGCGCCCCGACAACGTGATCGCCCACATGGACCTCAGGTCCAAGGTGCGCGGAGAGCGCTACCAGAGCATCGAGCAGATCCTGGACGACCCGTCGCTCCATCACATTACGCAGCACAGCGCGACCCCGCGCCAGAGCCAGGTGCACATCGAGTCGTGCACCTCGTGGTGCAAGATGGAGAACGGCCGCATCACCTGCGTCACCTCCACCCAGATCCCGCACATCGTGAGGCGCATCATCGCGCAGGCGCTCGGGATCGGCTGGGGCCAGGTCAAGGTCATCAAGCCCTACATCGGCGGCGGCTTCGGCAACAAGCAGGACGTGCTGTTCGAGCCGCTCAACGCCTGGCTGTGCATGCAGGTGGGCGGCCGTCCCGTGCGCCTGGAGCTCTCGCGCGAGGAGGTCTTCTTCGCGACGCGCTCGCGCCAGCCAAAGACGTTCGACGTGGAGGCCGCCTACGACGACCACCAGAACCTGGTGGCGCGCCACTGCGTGGCCTACTCCAACCAGGGCGGGTACGCCTCGCACGGCAACGCGCTCGTGGCGAACTCGGTCAACAGCTTCCGCCAGCTCTACGACATGCGCGAGCTCGCGAGCCGCGTCGAGGCCACGACGTTCTACTCCAACCAGATAACGGCGGGCGCCATGCGAGCCTACGGCGTGCCCGAGGGCAACTGGGCCGCGGAGTGCCTCATGGGTGACATCGCCTACGACCAGGGCTGGGACGGCTGCGACTTCCGCCTCAACAACGCCATGACCAAGGGCTACGTGGACGAGTTCTGGCCCGGCAAGCTCGCCTGCTACACCGACGGCCTGCGCGAGTGCGTGCGCCGCGGCAAGGCGGACATCGGCTGGGACCAAAAGCGCGCCGAGTACGCCCACCAGGAGGGCCCCATCCGCCACGGCATAGGCGTCGCGCTCTTCTCGTACAAGACCGCCGTGGCGGCCCTCTCGCTCGAGACGGCGTCCGCCCGCATGATCCTCAACCAGGACGGCTCGGTCATGATGGAGCTGGGCGCCACGGAGATCGGCCAGGGGGCTGACACGATCTTCTCGCAGATGGCCGCCCAGGCCATCGGCATCCCCACCGAGTGGGTGCACGTGGTCTCCACCCAGAACACGGACACGAGCCCGTACGACTCCGGCGCCTACGCGTCGCGCCAGACCTACGTCTCCGGTACGGCCGTCCGCATGGTGGGCGAGGAGCTGGGCGAGAAGATCGTGGCCTACGCGCACGAGATGCGCCCGGACGCCGGCGACCTCAGGCTTGTCGACGGCCGCATCGTGGATGCCGCGGGCGAGCAGGTGCTCTCGCTCGAGGAGGTCGCGCAGGAGTCCTACTACTCGCTCGACCATGCCCAGCAGCTCTTTGCCGAGGACACGGCCCAGGTCAAGTCCAACACGTTCGCCCTGGGCTGCTGCTTTGTGGACCTGACCGTGGACGTACCGCTCTGCAAGGTCACGCTCGACCGCGTGGTCGAGTACCACGACTCCGGCATGATCATGAACCCGCGCACTGCCGAGCAGCAGGTCCATGGCGGCATCGCGCAGTCCCTGGGCATGGCGCTTTCCGAGGAGCTGCTCACGGACCCCGCGAGCGGGCGCATCCTCAACCCCAACCTGCTCGACTACAAGATCCCGACCGCGATGGACCTGCCCGACCTCGAGGCCGGCTTCGTGGAGACGTACGACCCCACGGGCCCGTACGGCAACAAGGCGCTGGGCGAGTGCCCGTGCATCCCGGCGGCGCCGGCGGTGCGCGACGCGATCCTCAACGCGACGGGGGTCAAGTTCTACGAGGCGCCCATGACGCCGCAGCGGCTGTTCGAGGGCTTCAAGAGGGAGGGGCTGATCTAGCGTGTATGACATCGAGTACCTGCATCAGGCGACGTCGGTGGACGACGCCGTGGCGGCCCTTGCGGCGGACCCGCTGGCCCAGGTCATAGCCGGCGGCACGGACGTGCTCGTGAAGCTGAGGGACGGCAAGGGCGCACCCGCGCACCTCGTCTCGATCCACGGGCTCGCGGGCGAGCTTTCGGGCGTGACGCTCTTGGACGACGGTTGCGTCCGCATCGGTGCCAACACCGTGTTCCATTCCGTCACCACCTCGCCGGTCATCCAGGAGCGCATCCCCGTGCTGGGCGAGGCGTGCGACACGCCGGGCGGTCCGCAGCTGCGCATAGCCGGCACCATCGGGGGCAACCTCTGCAACGGCGTGACGAGTGCCGACTCCGCCTCGACGTGCATGGCCCTGGGCGTCCTTCTCGACCTCGTTGGTCCCGAGGGCAGGCGGACCGTGCCGATCGACGAGTGGTACGCGGGACCCGGGCGCACCGTGCGCCGTCGCGACGAGCTGCTGGTGGCAATCAGGGTACCGCGCTCCCACTACGAGGGCTTTGCCGGGGAGTACATCAAGTACGGCAAGCGCAACGCGCTCGAGATCGCGACCATGGGCTGCTGCTGCCTGGTGAGGCTTGCCGAGGACCATGACACGTTGGCGGACGTGCGGCTCGCCTTTGGCGTGGCCGGGCCCGTGCCCATGCGGTCGCACGCGGCCGAGGACGGCGTGCGCGGACTTTCCGTGGCCCAGGCGGCGGAGCGCGTAGGGGAGCTGGCGCTGGAGGACACGCGCCCCCGCGACTCGTGGAGGGCGTCCAAGGCCTTCCGCCAGCAGCTGATCAAGGAGATGTCGAGGCGTGCCCTCATGAGCGCGGCGCGCAAGGGAGGCGCGACGGTCTGATGGACATGAGGATCCTCAAGTGCACGGTCAACGGCAAGCCGGTCCAGGTGGGCTACGACCCGCGCGAGTCCCTGCTCGACACCCTGCGCAACCGCCTGGGGCTCACGAGCGTGAAGCGCGGCTGCGAGGTGGGGGAGTGCGGCGCCTGCACCGTCCTGATTGACGGCGTGGCCACGGACACCTGCCTCTACCTCACGGACTGGGCGCAGGGCCGCGACATCCTCACCGTGGAGGGCCTGCAGGCGGCGGACGGAACGCTCCATCCCGTGCAGCAGGCTTTTATTGACGACTTTGCGGTGCAGTGCGGCTTCTGCACGCCCGGTATCATCATGAGCGCGGTCGAGATCGTAAACACGGGCAAGACCTACACCCGTGACGAGCTGCGCAAGCTCCTCTCGGGACACCTGTGCCGGTGCACGGGGTACGAGAACATCATCAACGCGGCCGCGGACGCCATCGAGCGCGTGAACGGCTCGGGCAGGCCCAAGCCGGCGCCCGGTCCCGTCGTGGTGCCGCCCAGGCCGGAGGACGTGCCGGACGGGGCGCCGCTCAAGCCCGAGCTCGTCGCGGGGGCGGAGTAGGGAATCGGCCCCGGCGGTCCGGCATGCGAGGCGGTGCGACGGCCCGCGGCACGTCGTCTTTCTCGCCCGCGCCCTACCGCCGGGGCGGGTACTCGTGCCACTCGCGGCAGGGTAAGAAAGTTTGTTTGGCTGACTCAAACAATGTTATATCCTGTAGACGCGTGGGGACGCCGCGGCAACCTTTGTGATGGACCGCCGCGGCACCCCTTCGCGTTCGTACAACCGTTGTCCATCGCAAAACATAACGCCTGCACCGCAGCTTTGGAGACATTGCCACGATAGGAGGAAGGGAACGAAGATGCAGATCGACGCAAGAAACCTCACCTGCCCCAAGCCGGTCGTCCTCACGCTGGAGGCCCTCCCCAAGCTCATGCCGGGCGAGAGCCTCACGGTGCTGGTGAACGACGAGGTCGCGCGCGGCAACCTCACCCGCCTGGCGAGCCAGAAGGACTGCGAGCTGTCCGTCGAGTCCAAGGGCGACCACGATGCCCTCACGCTGACGCCGCGCTCCGCAGTCGTTGCCGAGTCTCCCGCGGAGGTCGAGGCCCAGGCATACTGTGACGTCCCCGCCAAGTCGGGCGCCGTCGTGTTCGTGGACAGCGACACAATGGGCCGCGGCGACGAGAAGCTCGGCCACATCCTCATGAAGGGCCTCATCTACGCGCTGGCCCACCAGGACGACGTTCCCAAGAAGATGGTCTTCTTCAACGGCGGCGCGCACCTGACCTGCGAGGGCTCCGAGTCCCTGGACGACATCCGCGAGCTGGAGAGCCGCGGCACGACCATCCTGACCTGCGGCACCTGCCTCGACTTCTATGGCATCCGCGAGAAGCTCGCCGTCGGCGGGGTCACCAACCTGTACGAGATCGCGAAGACGCTCTCGGGCGAGCCGGGCGTCACGACGCTGTAGGCGCATCGCCATGGTGTACCTCAACTGCGCGGCGACCTCGTACCGTCGCCCGGAGTGCGTGATCGCGGCGGTCGAGACCGCCCTACGCGAGTTCGGGAGCAGCGGTCGCGGCGCGCACGACTCCGAGCTGGACGCCGCCCGCGCCATAGCGACGTGCCGCGAGCGCGTGGCGGAGGTGCTCGGCTTTGGCCACCCCGGCCGCGTGGTCTTTGGGGCCAACGCGACCCAGGGCCTCAACATGGCGATCCTGGGATGCGTGCCAGACGGCGGCCACGTGGTCGCGACGGACTGGGACCACAACTCGATCCTGCGCCCGCTGTACCGTCTGCGCAAGAGGAGGGGCGTCCGCGTCGACTTCGCCCCCGCCGACGCGGCGGGCCGCCTAGACGTGGACTCGCTCCTCTCGCTCGTGACGCCGGGCACGAGCCTCGTGTGCCTGACGCACGCCTCGAACCTCACGGGCAACGTGCTTCCTGACGCGCAGATCACCCGCGTGGCCGACCGCGCCCACGAGGTCGGAGCGCACGTCCTTCTCGACTGCGCGCAGACCGCCGGCGCCCGTCCCGTGCGCATGGATGCGCTCGGGGTCGACCTGGTGGCCTTCACCGGCCACAAGGCGCTCATGGGCCCGCAGGGCACGGGCGGCCTGGCCGTCGCCCCGGGCGTGACGGTCGAGCCCGTCCTGTGCGGCGGCACGGGGGTCCTCTCGTTCGAGGAGTCCCAGCCCGCCGCCTACCCAGAGCACCTGGAGGCGGGGACGCTCAACGGCCACGGCCTGGCGGGCCTCTCGGCGGCCGCCGGGTGGGTGCTCTCGACGGGACTCGACGCGATCCACGCGCACGACCTCGCGCTCACGCGCAGGCTGGTCGCGGGCCTCCGCAGGCTCGGCCCCGCCGCCACCGTCTACGGAGACCTCCCGCGGGACCGCATCGGCCTCGACGCGCCCGACTTCGACCACGCGCCCGTCGTGTCGCTCAACCTGGACGGCTGGGACTCCTCCGAGCTCGCCGACGCCCTCGGCCACGACTACGACATCGCCGTGCGCGCCGGCGGCCACTGCGCCCCGCGCATGCATCGCGCGCTCGGCACGGAGCACACCGGGGCGGTCCGCCTCTCCATGGGCTGGTTCACGGGGGAGAAGGACGTGGACTACGCGCTCAGGGCCCTCTCCCAGCTGGCGGAGGGGGACGACGCCCCCGCGCCCGAGGGGACGGGGGAGGCGCCCGATGCCCCGGCGCAGGCGTGAGCCGCGCGCCGTCGCCGCGTTCGACTCCACGCACGACGCCCTGGAGGCGGAGTCGGCGTGCAGGCAGGAAGGGGTCGAGGGCAGGCTCATCCCCACGCCGGTGAGCATCACGGCCGACTGCGGCCTCGCGTGGTCGATGCCCCCGGCGGAGCGCGGTCGGTTCGAGGTGCTCGCCACGGGACGCTTTGACGTCGCCGGAATCTACGATCTGGAGCTTTGAGCGGGTGCGTGCCCGCGGAACGGGAGGAATCGTGCTTGTTGTGATCAGGGGCGCCGGGGACCTCGCCTCGGGCATCGCGCTCAGGCTGCACCGCGCCGGATGCGACATCGTGATGCTGGACGTCGCGGTTCCCACGGCGGTCAGGCGCACCGTCTGTTTCAGCGAGGCCATCCGCCTGGGCAGGGCGGAGGTCGAGGGCGTGGAGGCCGTGCTCGCGCGCGACGTCGCGGAGGCCGCGTCCATAGCGTCCGGCCACGAGCGCATCGCCGTGCTCGTGGACCCCGAGGGGACGTGCATCCCGGCGCTCAAGCCGGAGTGCGTGGTCGACGCCATCATCGCAAAGCGCAACCTCGGCACCACCAAGGACATGGCGCCCATCGTCATAGGCGTGGGCCCCGGCTTCCATGCGGGCACCTCGTCCGGCGCGGACTGCCACGCTGCGATAGAGACAAAGCGCGGGCACTACCTGGGCCGCGTTATCTACGACGGCTCGCCCATCCCCAACACGGGCGTGCCCGGAAACATTGGCGGGTACACGACGGAGCGCGTGCTGCGCGCGCCGGCGGACGGCACGTTCGAGCCCTGCGCGAGCATCGGCGACATGGTGAAGAAGGGCGACGTGGTCGCCCACGTTGCGGGCCAGCCCGTGCGCGCCAACATCGACGGCGTCCTGCGCGGCCTGCTGCAGGAGGGCGTCCCCGTCACGCGCGGCATGAAGTCGGGCGACGTCGACCCCCGCTGCAAGGCGGGGCACTGCTGCTCGGCGTCCGACAAGGCCCGGGCAATCGGCGGCGGGGTGCTTGAGGCGCTGCTGCACTTCTCGCACAGACTGGAGGGGTAGCCATGGCAGAGGACGTCAAGCTGACCAAGCTGGCGGAGTGCGCGGGCTGCGGCGCCAAGGTGGGCGCGGGCGAGCTCGCGAAGCTGCTGGCAGACATCAAGGTGCAGCGGGACCCCAACCTCCTCGTGGGCTTCGACCGCTCCGACGACGCGGCGGTGTACCGCGTGACGGACGACCTCGCGCTGGTGGAGACCGTCGACTTCTTCCCGCCCATCGCCGACGACCCGTACACCTTTGGCGCCATCGCGGCCACGAACGCGCTCTCGGACGTCTATGCGATGGGCGGCGAGCCCAAGGTCGCCCTCAACGTGATGGCGGTGCCCGAGGACATGCCCTCCGACGTCGTGCACCAGATCCTGCGCGGCGGCTACGAGAAGGTCTACGAGGCCGGCGCCTCCATTGTGGGCGGCCACAGCATCTACGACCGCGAGCCCAAGTACGGCCTCGCCGTGACCGGCTTCGTTGACCCGCGCCGTATGCTCACCAACTCGGGCGCCCGTCCCGGCGACGTGCTGGTGCTCACCAAGGCCCTGGGCGTGGGCGTGATAACCACGGCGGAGAAGGGCGGGCTTGCCGGGCCGCAGGACGTCCGTGCCGCCGAGGCGCAGATGACGACCCTCAACCGCTGGGCGCGCGACGTCGCCGTGAGGCACGAGGTGCACGCGGCCACGGACGTGACGGGGTTCGGTCTCATGGGCCACGCGCTCGAGATGGCCCAGGGCTCCGACGTGCGGCTGACCATCGACCCCGGCGCGCCCGCGCTTCTCGGCCAGGCGCGCGAGCTCGCCGCCATGGGCGTCCTGCCTGCGGGGATGTACCGCAACCGGCACTTCGCCGAGGCGAGCGTCAATGCGACGGGGGTCGCGCAGGACCTGCAGGACCTGCTGTTCTGCCCGGAGACGTCGGGCGGCCTGCTGCTGAGCGTGGCGCCGGGGGATGCCGACGCGCTCGTGGTGGACCTTCTGGCGGACGGGCGCGTCCCGGACGCACGCGTCATCGGCGGGGTGTCTGCCTACGAGGGCGGCGCGCGGATCCGCCTCGGGCAGTCGAAGGACGATACCAAGGAGAAGGGCAGGTAGACGATGTCAGACTCTCACGAGACCATGCGAGATCCCTCGTTCGTGGGGCGCCTCCTGGACGAGGCGCGCTCGGGGAGGCCCTTCGCGCTGGCGAGCGTCCTGGCGACACGCGGCTCGATGCCGCGACACGCGAGCGCGAGGATGGCGCTCCTCTCCGACGGCACCTGGCTGGGCACCATCGGGGGCGGCCGCGTGGAGCAGCAGATGCAGGAGAGGTGCCGTCGCGTGCTGGCAGGCGAGGAGTCCGGCCGGCTGGAGTGGATGACCCACGAGAAGACGGGGATGGCCTGCGGCGGCGACGCGCTGTGCGGCGTCAGCCTGTGGGAGCCCGATGTGGCGGAGCCGCTCCTCTCCGAGCTGTCGCGACGTCTCTCGTCCGAGCAGCCGTTCGTGATCGCGGAGGGCTGGGCGGACCCCACGCACGTCGCAGTGAGGCTCGCCTCGATATCGGAGCTGGGGGACGACCCCGCGGCCGCCTGCGACGTGTCCGCCTGGGACGAGGCCTCACAGACCTACACGGAGCCCGCCGGTCCCGACCCCAAGGCGTACGTGTTCGGCGGCGGGCACGTGGGGCGTGCCCTCGCGCCCGTCCTCGCGAGCGTCGGGTTCAGGGTCGTGGTCGTCGACGACCGGCCCGGGGTCGCCGTCCCCGAGGACTTTCCCGCGGCCGAGCAGGTGACCTGCTGTGACCTGCGGGACCTCGCCTCCGGCGGCATCAAGGCGACCGGCCGCGACTACGTGGTCGTCACCACGCACGGGCACGCATGGGACATCGACGTGCTGGAGCAGGTCGCGCCCGCGCGTCCCGCCTACGTGGGCTGCATCGGCAGCCGCGGCAAGGCGGCCTACGCGCGCAAGGTCCTCAAGGAGCGGGGCGTCGACCCCGACTGGGTGGACGCGATCCACCTCCCGATCGGGGAGCCGATCCTCGCGGTGACGCCGCCTGAGATCGCGGTCTCGATCGCGGCAGAGATGATTCGCTGCAGGGCTGAGCTCCGCCCCGTCCGTCCGCACTCGTCCCACTCGGGAGGGAGGGGCTAGGGCAGCTGCCTTCCATGGTGAAGGCGGGCGTGATAGGCACCACCAAGCGCCCGAAAATACAAACGAAAGGTTAGGTTCTACGATGTTCCACAACGCTTCGCATGACGCATGCGTCACGCGCAGGTCCTTCCTGCTCGCGGGGGCGGCAATGGCGGCGACGCTCGGCCTCGCCGGCTGCGGCTCCTCCTCCAACGGCTCCTCCAAGGACGACTCGAAGAGCGGCTCCGCGGGATCCGCAAGCTCGTCCAAGTCCCTCTCCGGCAAGCTCGTCGTGTTCGCGGCCGCCTCTCTCACGGAGTCGCTCACCGCTGCCGGCAAGATCTTCATGAAGGCGAATCCCGACGTGGACATCACGTACAACTACGACTCGTCGGGGACCCTCAAGACCCAGATCCAGAACGGCGCCGACTGCGACGTGTTCATCTCCGCGGGGCAACTGCAGATGGACCAGCTTGACGTCAAGGCGAAGCAGGACCACGAGGACGGCCTGGACTTCGTCAACCACGCCACGCGCTTTGACATCCTCGAGAACAAGGTCTGCCTCTGCGTGCCCGACAACAACCCCAAGGGCATCAAGGACTTTGGCGACATGTCCAAGAAGCTCGAGAAGCACAGCATCCTCCTCTGTATGGGCAACTCCGACGTGCCCGTCGGCCAGTACACGCAGAAGATTCTCGCGTACTACAAACTCGACGAGCAGGCGCTGGCAAACGCGGGCTGCATCACATACGGCAGCAACGTGAAGGAGGTCGCCTCCCAGGTGAGGGAGGCCGCCGTCGACTGCGGGGTGGTATACCGCACCGATGCCGTGTCCGAGGACCTGAAGCAGGTCGACCAGGCCACCGAGAAGATGTGCGGGCGCGTCGTCTATCCCGCTGCCGCCATCAAGACCGCCCCGAATCCCGAGGTCGCCAAGGCGTTTCTCGCCTTCCTCAAGGGATCGAGGGCGAGCAAGTGCTTCGAGAAGGTCGGGTTCACCCCGCTCGCGGAGGGCTAGGTCGGGATGGACTGGTATCCGCTCCTCAACTCGCTGAGGATCGCAGCCATATCGACGGTGGTGGTGTACCTGCTGGGCATCTGGCTCGCACAGGTGGTGGCCCGCGCGCCGCGCCTGGTCAAGGGCGTGCTCGACGTGGTGCTCACGCTCCCGCTGGTGCTCCCGCCCACGGTCGTGGGCTATCTCCTGCTCGTGCTGCTCGGCCCCAGGCGCCCGCTCGGCGCCTGGGCCATGCGGGCGTTCGGCATCCGCCTGACCATGGTGTGGTACTCGGCCGTGCTCGCGACGATCGTGGTGAGCTTCCCGCTCATGTACCGTACGGCGCGTGGCGCCTTCGAGTCGTTCGACGAGTCCCTGGCCGACGCGGCGCGGACCCTGGGCCGCTCGAACGCCTGGACGTTCTGGCGCGTCAAGATGCCCTGCTGCAGGCAGGGCATCGTGGCGGGCGCCGTACTCGCGTTCGCGCGCGCCCTGGGCGAGTACGGCGCAACCTCCATGGTCGCCGGCTACACCCCGGGCACCACGGCCACGGTCTCCACAACCGTCTACCAGCTCTGGCGCACGGGAAACGACGCCCTGGCACTCAGGTGGGTCCTCGTGAACCTCGCCATTTCCGCCGTGGTCCTCGTCGCCATGAACATGGTCGAGGACCGCTCGGGCTACGGCAGGCGCCGCCGGGCCGTCCATGCGGCCGCGCCGGCCGACGCTTCCGCCACCGGGGGAGGCGAGGCATGATGTCGCTCGACGTGGACATCACGAAGCGCCTCTCGGACTTCACGCTGCGCGTGCGGTTTGTGACGGATGGTCCCCAGGAGGTCCTTGCCCTCCTGGGCCCCTCCGGTTGCGGCAAGTCCATGACGCTCAAGTGCATCGCGGGCATCGAGAGGCCGGACGGCGGCCGCATCGTGCTGGACGGGCGCGTGCTCTTCGACGCGGAGAAGGGCATCGACCTTCCCCCGCAGCGCCGCCGCGTGGGCTACCTGTTCCAGAGCTACGCGCTCTTCCCCAACATGACCGTCGAGGGCAACGTCCTTGCGGGCGCCGCGGGCAGCACGAAGGACGAGCGCCGTCGCCGCGCGGCGGAGGCCATCCGCCACATGCGCCTGCAAGGGCTCGAGCGGCGGCACCCCGCCGAGCTCTCCGGCGGCCAGCAGCAGCGCTGCGCCATGGCGCGCATCCTCGCCAGCAGCCCGGACCTCATCCTGCTCGACGAGCCGTTCTCCGCGCTCGACGGCTACCTGCGCTGGCAGCTCGAGATGGAGCTGACCGACGTGCTGCACGAGTTCCCCGGCGGGACGGTGTTCGTGTCCCACAACAGAGACGAGGTCTACCGCCTGTGCGACACGGTCTGCGTGATCTCGCGGGGCAGGTCGGACCCGCGCTGCACCGTGCGCGAGCTCTTCGAGGCGCCGCGCACGCTCGCGGCGGCGCTCATATCCGGCTGCAAGAACGTCTCGCGGGCGTCGCGTGCGGGCGAGGGGCTGCTTCGCTGCGACGACTGGGGCGTAACCCTGCGCACGACGCTGCCGTGCGAAGGTGCCACCCACGCGGGGATACGGGCGCACTACTTCCGCGTGGGGGAGGCGGCCGGCCGGAACGCCATCCCCTGCATGGTGGACCGGGTGATCGACAGCACGTTCTCGACCATCGTGATGGCGCGCACGCCCGGGGGCGCCCTTCTCCGCTACGAATTGGAGAAGGACGAATGGGCGCGGTTGGAACGGACTGCGGTGGAGCACGGGAGGCTCGTGCTCGCCATCGAACCAAGAGACGTGATGCCGCTCGTGGACGGCGACGCGGAAGGGAGGTAGGAGATGCTGGACGGCTTTGGGCGTGATGTCCGCTACCTGCGGCTCTCCGTCACGGACAAGTGCAACTGCCGCTGCGTGTACTGCATGCCGGCGGGAGGGGTCAGGCTGCTGCGGCACGAGGACCTGCTCTCCTTCGAGGAGCTCGCGGAGATCGTGGCGGCGGCCGCGTCGCTCGGCGTGGAGCGCGTGCGCATCACGGGCGGGGAGCCCCTTGTGCGTCGCGGCATCGTCGACCTGGTGCGCATGGTGGCCGAGGTGCCCGGCATCCGCGAGGTCGACATGACCACGAACGGCACGCTCCTGGCGCCGCTCGCCCGTCCGCTCCGCGAGGCGGGGCTCACGCGCGTGAACGTGAGCCTGGACACGCTGGACCCCGTGCTGTACCGGCGCATCACGCGCACGGGCGAGCTTGCGGACGCGCTCGCGGGGCTGCGCGCGCTGGACGAGGCGGGCTTTGCGAACACCAAGCTCGACTGCGTGCTGGTGGGCGGGCTCAACGACGCGGACGTGCGTCCCGTGGCGGAGCTCGCGCGCGACCGCGATCTGAGCGTGCGGTTCATCGAGCTCATGCGCATGGGGGAGTGCGCGGGCTGGCCTACCGAGCGCTTCGTGCCCGCGGAGGAGGTGCTGCGCCAGCTGCCGGAGCTTGAGCCCGCGGGCAGCCAGGGCGTGGCGGAGCTGTACCGCGCACCGGGATGGAAGGGCACGGTGGGGCTCATCAGGCCCGTGACCCACCGCTTCTGCGCGGGGTGCGACCGCATCCGCGTGTCCGCGGAGGGACGGGTCAAGCCCTGCCTGCACTCCGCGGAGGAGATATCGCTCCGGGGCCTGCACGGAGACGCGCTGGTGGGGGCCCTGCGGCGGGCCATCCTCGCAAAGCCGGCGCGCTCGCACATCGACGTTGACCACGCAAGCCAGTCCGCGCGTGGCATGAGCAGGATAGGAGGCTGAGCCATGGCGCTCACTCACTTCAACGATCAGGGACGCGCCCACATGGTGGACGTGTCCGCAAAGCAGCGGACCGAGCGCATCGCCCGGGCCGCGGGAAAGGTCCTCATGGCGCCGGGCACGATCGAGCTCGTGCGCCAGGGCCGCATGGGCAAGGGCGACGTCCTCGCCGTGGCGCAGGTCGCGGGCATCATGGCGGCCAAGCGCTGCTGGGAGCTGGTGCCCATGTGCCACCCCGTGCAGCTCACAGGCGTGGACGTGAGCTTTGCCTTCGAGCCCGACGGCATCGCGTTCGAGGCGACCACGCGCTGCTGCGGCCAGACCGGGGTCGAGATGGAGGCGCTCACGGCAGCCTCCGTCACGGGGCTCACGATCTACGACATGTGCAAGGCGCAGCAGCGCGACATGGTGGTGACGGACGTGCGCCTGCTGGAGAAGGACGGCGGCAAGTCCGGCCACTTCGTGCGGCCCGAGGGGGACGACCCCACGGCGCAGGGAGCGGTCGCGGGCACGGACGGCACGTCCTTCTCGCCCGCGTTTGCCGTAGCGCAGCGCGGTAGGGTCGTGGCCACGTGCACGAGCGAGCGCAAGGGCGAGGTCAAGGTGCCCGTCGACGGCATCGAGCTCGTGGCCGGGCTGGGCATCCGCGGCGACGCGCACGCGGGCAGGTGGCACCGCCAGGTGAGCCTGCTCGCGGACGAGTCCGTGGACACCATGCGCGACCTGGGGCTCGAGCTTACGCCCGGGGCCTTTGCGGAGAACGTCCTGACCCGCGGCGTGGACGTGAAGGGCCTGCCCGTGGGCGCCCTCGTGCGCCTGGGGCCGGCGCTCGTGTGCGTGACGCAGATCGGCAAGCAGTGCCACAACGACTGCGCCATCCGCCGTCGCACGGGCAAGTGCGTGATGCCCACCGACGGCGTGTTCGCCGTGGTGGTGCGCGGCGGGACCGTGCGCGCGGGCGACCCGATCGAGGTCCTGCGCGACGGAACGGCGCCGGATGACCCGGGTGCCGAGGACGGAATGGCTGACGGGGCGGCCAGCGCCCCGAGGGAGGGTGACGCGCGATGAGACTAGTGAGGACCGAGGACGCCGTGGGGCACGTGCTCTGCCACGACATGACGCAGATCATTCCCAAGGAGAAGGACGGCCATCCGCGCTTCAAGGGCCCCCGCTTCAGGAAGGGCCACGTGGTGACCGAGGAGGATGTGCCGGTGCTGCTCTCCATGGGCAAGGAGCACCTGTACGTGTGGGAGGTCACGCCGGGCATGCTGCACGAGAACGACGCGGCCGAGCGGCTCGCGGCGCTGTGCCTGGGCTGCAACACCGTGGCGTCCGGCGCCCCGAGCGAGGGCAAGATCGGCATCAATGCCGCGTGCGACGGAGTGTACCTGGTGGACGTGGAGCGCCTGAACGCGGTCAACGCCACGGACGAGGTCATGGTCGCCACGCGCAAGGGCAACTTTGGCGTGCACGAGGGCGACGCCCTCGCGGGCACGCGCGTGATCCCGCTCGTGGTGCGCGAGGAGGTCGTGCAGGCGGCCGAGCGTGCGTCGCGCGTGGATGCCGAGGGCCCGCTCATGCGCGTGGAGCCGTACCGCCTCAGGACGGCGGGCATCGTGACCACGGGCTCCGAGGTAAAGGGCGGCCTGATTGAGGACGCCTTCACCCCGGCCGTGGAGCGCAAGCTCGAGGGCTACGGCGTCAAGGCGACGTTCCACGCGATGCCCGGCGACGACCCGGACGCCATTGCCAGGGCCATCCACCAGGCGCTCGACGCGGGCGTGGACATGGTGGTGTGCACGGGTGGCATGTCCGTCGACCCGGACGACAACACGCCCGGCGCTATCAAGCGCGCGGGCGCACGCATCGTCACGTACGGCGCCCCCGTGCTGCCGGGCGCGATGCTGCTCGTTGGCTACTTTGACGGCCGGCAGGGCGGCTGCGGCGAGACCCCCGCGGGCGGCGTGCCGGTGCTGGGCCTTCCCGGCTGCGTGATGTACAACGCCGCGACGGTGTTCGACCTGGTGCTGCCGCGCGTGGTGGCGGGCGTGCCACTGGTCAAGCGCGACTTTGTGGAGCTGGGCGAGGGCGGCCTCTGCCTGCGCTGCAATCCCTGCACCTACCCGCTCTGCCCCTTTGGGAAGTGAGGTCACGATGGGAGAAGAACACGCCGCACCGGCCGCGGCCGGCGCGCACCACGTGCACGGCCATGGGCATGACGACGGGCGGAAGGTTTCCTACACGGCCTGGGTGGTGACGGTGAGCGACCGCGGCGCGCGGGGCGAGCGCGAGGACGCGAGCGGCCCCGCGCTGGTGGGGCTCCTGCGCGGGCACGGCTACGACGTGGTGGGCACGAGCCTCGTGCCCGACGAGGAGGACCGGATCCGCGACGCGATCCTGCAGGCAGCCGCGCGCGACGTGGCACTGGTGCTCACCACCGGGGGCACGGGCTTCTCGCCCCGCGACGTGACGCCCGAGACGACGGCCGCCGTGTGCGAGCGCATGGCCCCCGGGATCCCCGAGGCCATGCGTGCGGCGTCCATGCGCATCACGCCCATGGCGTGCCTCTCGCGCGAGGTCGCGGGCATCGTGGGCCGTACCCTGGTGGTGAACCTCCCGGGAAGCCCCAAGGCGGCGGTTGAGAACGTGTCCGCCGTGATCGGGCCCATCGCGCACGGCCTGCGCATCCTGCGTGGCGGGCCCGCGGACTGCGCGCGCGAGCTGGGGCGCTGATGCCAGACGTCACGCGGAGAGTATGCAGATGTGCCAGTCTGTGATATAAGAAAATTGGTGGCGGGTTTCCGCTACCTCCAAGTGCCGGGGGCTTATCCCCCGGCTTCTTCTGTCTCTAGGGGCTGACTTTCCAAAGCTACGACAACGGCCAAGCCATCGTGGAGCGCGCTCTCTATGGGGCCATTGCGGGTGCGCTTTCCAGCAACGTGATGGTACGACGCAAGACAAGAGAGCTCGCGAAGGCGACGCCGCCGTCCTTCTCGCCCGTGTCCGTGCCCACGCTCGCACGGGTGGCGCTCGCGCACTACCAGCTCGAGGCGCCGCACCCCCTTCGTCGACGGCAACGGCCGCATCGGCCGCATTCTGGCGCAGCGCATGCTGGTGGGCGCGGGGCGGCTTCCGGCTGACGCGCTGCTGCTCTCCGAAACGCTCAAGCGTCACAAACAGGCCTACTACCAGCGCATAGAGGACGTGGAGAAGTACGGCGACTACGAGTCGTGGGTCGCGTTCTTCTGCGACTGCGTTGCGGAGGCCGCGGACTACACGCTGGGCCGGCTGCGGGCGTAGGGCCGTTGCTTCCTAGTAAAGCAGCCAGTCCAGCAGGTTGACTATCCGCACGCCGCTGGGCGTGACGCCGCAGCGGTAGCGGTCGAGCGTCAGGACAACCTTTGGGAACGAGTCGCCAATCATGTCAAGTGGCGCAAGCTCGCGCTGGTAGGTGGCCTCGTCCGCGAGAGACTCGGTCACCTGAAGGTAGGTCTTCTCGCCCGTGCGCTTTGATGCGACAAAGTCGACCTCGCCAGAGCGGAGCGTGCCAACGCTCGTCGAATGCCCCCTGCGGACGAGCTCGTTATACACGACGCACTCAAGCTGGAAACCGAGGTCTTGGGGAGAGAAGCCGCTCATGAGGTTGCGCAGTCCCGTGTCCGCTGGATAGAGCTTGTACTGCGGCCTCAGGACCTGCTTCCCCGAGATGCCCGCCTGCTCGCACCGGGAGACGATGAACGCGCCCTCGAGGGCGTGCAGATAGTTGTCCACGGTGTTTGCGCTAGTCTTCCTTCCCGCGCTGGTAAGGTAGTTTGCTATCGATCGCGTCGAGAAGAGGTTTCCTGATGTCACGAAAACGTACCTGACGAGCTTCTCAAGCAGGTCGATGTCGGAGATGCCGCCGTGCGTCGCGACGTCGTTCAGGATGATCGTCTCGTATATGGCCGTCAGCATGCTTTCGACGTACTCATCGCTCTCGGTCGGCGCGTCGAACTGGCCGGGCATCCCGCCGTATTTGAGGTATCGAGCAAAGAGTGCCTCGACTGGTTGCTCTTGCGTGTGTCTGGCCTTGGAGAAGGACAGGTACTCCTTGAACGACAGGGGGCTCACCTTGAGCTCGATGTAGCGACCCCCGATCAGCGTGGAGAGGTCCGAGGACAGCACGAACGCGTTTGAGCCCGTGATCCAGACATCCGTCCGCTCACGGGTCCGGAGCTGACGCACGACCTTCTCCCAGGCGGGGACCTCCTGCACCTCGTCCAGGAAGACGTGGGCCATGCGGCTGCCGTCTGCCTTGTCGAGGGCCGCCTGGATTCGCTCCTTCAGCCATTCCGCAGTCGGCTCGAGCGGCATGTCGAAGCCGTCGAGCCTGATGAGGATTGCGTTGTCCTTGCCGTCGCGGGTTGCCGCGGCAGAGGCGAGTGCCTGGAGGAGCGTGGACTTACCGCTGCGTCGAACGCCAATCAGCACCTTGATGTCCTCGGTGTCGAGGTAGGGGAGCAGGCGCTCCTCGTAGTCGGGGCGGGCGATTCTGATGGTCATTGCGAGGTCCAATCTTGTTATGCGAAGCGCATTTAACATTATAACTTGAAAAAGGTACGAATGTTAAATTGATTTGACGTTTTGAGATTTACCGACAGGATTGTCAAGTTTGATTAACAAAACTTGCAGTCTCAAACTTCAAGATTTGCGAAAACTTGACGTCCTAGACCGCAAGGGACGTGGTCTTGGGGTCACGGGCCATGTCCTTCTCGCCCTGAGCTGCCATGGCCTCAAGCTTGCTCAAAGCTTCGTTTCGGGTGTGTGAGCTGTCGCGTCCGCGTGGGTGCGCAGGGCACTGCGGTGCGCTACAGTGGGACCAATCGAATAGCTCCACCAAACCATTGAGGCGGAAGGTAGACGCCAGCGCACGCACAGAGAGCCCGGAGTGCTGAGATCCGGGTCGGAATGCGGAACGTTGATTGGGCCGCCGAGGGCGCACCGAAAGGGACGTTGGGTCCCAAGTGGCGGGACTTCGCCGTCGTCGCGAGGAGTAGCAAGTAACTGAAAACCGGACGCATTGGCGGGGCGCAATTTGAAGCTGCGCCCCGTTTTTTCGTGTCGGAAAGCCATTCTGGTTATGGTGAGCTTGCCACTACCCACGTGGCCTTTGCAATTTGTATATTGTGGTATACACTCAGAGCATGCTGGGGAGAAGAAGAACAGTATGAGCTGCGAGTCAGTTATGGTCCAGGCTGCCTGCTCTATTTTTATAGGACGTGACGAAGAGATTGTCTGGCTGCTCCTTGGCGGAGACAAGTCCTCACGGCAACGTGATGTCAAGCGTGCTCAGCAGCTGAACAGGGAATACGAATGAGGTGAGAAGGACGACAGGGAAGAAGAAGGTTGCTGCACCATACGATGCGGCGGAGTTCTTGGAGACGGAAGAAGACGTTGCCGCCTACCTCAACGCCGCACTTGAAGACGGCAATCCACAACTTCTCACAGCGGCCCTTGGAGATGTCGCACGTGCCAAGGGGATGACCCAGCTTGCGCAGGAGACAGGCATCACGCGCGACGGCCTCTACAAGGCACTCTCGCCCTCGGGAAATCCGTCCTTTGCCACGGTGCAGAAAGTGGTGAATGCCTTGGGATTCAGGTTTGACGTAACTCCGAATAATCAAGTCCCGGCATAGGGTGCTTGCAATGGGCGACAAGAAGATTGATATACGTAAGCGCGAGCTGCGCCATCACTTTATTGACGTCCGCTGCGAGCTTGGTGCGGAGGCACGGGCCGCGATGGATGCCGCCATCGCGAGCCGTGTGACCTCGCTTGCCGATTACGCGGGTGCAAGCGTGGTGCTCACCTACCTCTCCATCGGGGACGAGGTGGAGACCCGCGGCATCATCCGCGACGCATGGTCGCGTGGCAAGGTCGTGGCGCTCCCGCGCTGCGTGCCGCACACGCGGCTGATGCGCTGGTACCGCGTCGAGAGCCTCGACGGGCTTGAGCGCAGCAAGTTCGGCGTGCTCGAGCCGATGGCCGACCCCACCGCGGAGCTCGACCCCAACGCCGCGTCGAACGCGCTCGCAATCGTGCCGGGGCTCACGTTCGACGCGCGCGGCTACCGCCTTGGCTATGGGGGCGGCTTCTATGACACCTTCCTTGCGGGCTTTGGCGGCACCTCCGTCGGCATCTGTCGCGAGGCGCAGCTCAGCGCTGCTGGCGAGCTCGTGCTCGACGCGCACGACCTGCCGGTGCAGGCGGTCGTTACGGAGGCGCAGGTCATCCGCGCAAATTGATGCCCCGCCCAATGCGGCGGGGCGTCTGGCCGCCGCGCAGGCCGCAGGGGAGAAGGACGGCCCCCTTGGCAGCGGCCGCGGGGCGGGGGACGCGCGTCCTTCTCGCCCACAAAGCCAACCGCTGATATGTAGCTCTTCCTGTCAAGTGCCAAATCCGCCCCAACCCCGAGGGGAATCGGGGCCGGGGCGGTTCGCTATGTGGTCCCGGGGGCGCCTCGCCGCTGATCTGGCGTGTCTGATTCGACGCACGACTGCGAGTCTGATATCCGCGCGTTGGGTAGCGCATTCCGATGCTTTCGGCTGGGGAGTCCCGCGTGTCTAGGGTCGCGCGTGGCCCGCGAGGGCTGCGCATAGCGGTTTCGCGGATTGCCCCACGCGCCATCGAGGCAGGCACGGCGCCCCGGGGGGACGCCTGTTTCGGGCGGCGCCGGCGCCGTTCGCGCCTACGCGGCCATGCGCGCGAGGGCCCAGACGAAGCCGGCGAGCTCGCGGGCGATCGCCGTGTTCACGACGCAGGCGGGCTTGCCGCGGCCCCTCAGGTGGGCGCACCCGTCGTGCAGCCGCCTGTTGGCGCGCGCGGCCGCCTCGGAGACGCCCGCCGGCACGGCCGCGTAGGCGGACGCCGCGGTCGGCGACAGCGCCCTGAGGGGCCGCGCGTGCTGCCACGCCGCCTCCACGAGGAGCGTCCTCACGTGGGCGTTGCCCGCCCTGGTGATCCCCCCGCGCGACACCGTCTCGCCGCTCGATGACTCCGACGGGACGAGCCCGACGTAGGACATGAACGAGCGCGCCGTCGGGAAGCGGGAGAAGTCGCCCACCTCGGCGGCGACGGAGAAGGCCGTCACGGTGGAGGCGCCCCTCAGGCACCTGATCGCCGCCACCGTCGGCGCGAGGTCGGGCTCCGACGCCCTCTCCGCGATGGCCCGGTCGAGCCTGTCGCGCCTGAGCTCGAGCGACCTGACGCCCTCGAGGTATTCGTCGAAGACCAGCTGCTCCGTGGGGTCCGCGAACTCGAGCCCGGAGAGCCACCTGGCGTGCGCCTTGGTCCACGCCCCGCCGCCGTCGTACACGATCCCCTTCCTGAGCAGGAACTTCGAGAGCAGGTGCCTCGCGCGCGTCAGGTCGTGCCTGCAGTCCTCGCGGGCGCGCGCCAGGTCGCGCGCCGCCTCCATGGCCTCCGTGGGCACGGCCACCTCGACGACGTTGCCGACGGCGAGCATGCGCGCCAGGAAGATCGCGTCGCGCCTGTCCGTCTTGACCCTGTCGCCGGAGGGGCGGAGCATCTTCGAGACGGCGCCGACCACGCACCCGACGCCGGCCTTCTCCAGCCTCCTCTGGAGGTCGAAGCCGGTGGGGCCGGACTCGTAGACGCACCTCGACGGCTGCGGGAGCGACAGGACCCACTCGGCGACCGCCGAGGGGTCGTAGCCGAACGACCTCGTCACGACCTCCCCCGTCTCCGGCACGAACGCCGCGGCGGCGATGGAGCGTGCGTGTACGTCGAGCCCTACGCTGGTACGATAGATCATGGCTGGGACCTCCCGCGAATGTGGTAAGCCGACTGCTGACAGCTGAAGCCTAACCCACGTTGCCCCCCAGAGGGCCCCTGCTTCGCGAGCGAGGCCCCAGCCGCCCCGCTACATATCGTCTAGAATGCTACTGTTCCGCAGGGCGGCCGTGAGCCGCCCGCAACTTTGAGGAGAGCAGCTTGTATCAGGTTCCGTTCGATATTCCCGATTGGACGTACGGCGAGGCGATGGACGCGCTTCGCAGCACAAAGAGATTTGGCATACAGCCCCTGCTCGAGAGCGTGGAGGACATGCTCGCGGAGGCCGGCAACCCCGACGACGCCTTTGCGAGCGTGCAGATAGCCGGCACAAACGGCAAGACCTCGACGGCGCGCTACACGGCCGCGATCCTGCGCGGGGAGGGGCTGCGCGTGGCGCTGTACACCTCGCCCGAGCTCGTGAGCTTTACGGAGCGCATGGAGGTGGACGGCCATCCCGTGAGCGAGGCCGCCTTCGCGCGCGGCGTGGCGGCGGCCGTGGTCGCGGGCGAGCGCGTGAACGCGCGGCGGAGCGCCGCGGGCGAGCGCCCGTACGACGTGACGGAGTTCGACCTGCTGACCGTGGCCGCGCTGGTGGCGTTTGCCGAGGCCGGCGTGGACGTGGCCGTGCTGGAGTGCGGCATGGGCGGCCGCTGGGACGCGACCTCGGCGGCACACAACATCCGCGCCGTGGCCGTGACGGGCATCGGGCTCGACCACATGCGCATCCTGGGCGACACGCTGGAGCAGATCGCGGGCGAGAAGGCCGCCATCATCAGGCGCGGGCGCAGTTGCGTGCTGGGCGTGGGCACGGCGACGCCCGACAGCGTGGAGGACGTCTTCCTGGAGCAGTGTGGCCGCGAGGGCGTGACGCCGGTGCTGCTGCGCCCCGTGCGCCCGGATGACGCCAGGGGAGAAATGCACCCCGGCGTCCCGCGCGCGCACGCGGACTTGCCGCACGCCTCCTACCTGGTGACGGAGCGTCCCAACCGCATTGGCGGCGCGCTCACGCTCGACGTCACGACCCCCCTTGCCACGTACCGCGAGCTTTCTGCCCTCAAGCCCACGTACCAGGCCGCAAACATCGCCTGCGCCGTCGCGCTTGCGGAGGGCTTCCTGGGACGCGCTCTCGACGCAGACGCGCTGTACCAGTCCGTGGTGACGTGCCCCACGCCCGGCCGCTTTGACCTGGTGGTTCCCGACCCGCCCGTGCTGATTGACGCGTGCCACAACCCGCAGAGCGTGCAGACCTTCCTCACGGCGGTCCGCGGCGTGGACCCTAACGTGGCCAGCAGGCCGGCACTCCTGTGCGCCGTGCTGGCAGACAAGGACGTCCAGGGCATCGTGAACGCGCTGGCGGGGGAGTTCCCCGCCGTGTACGTGACGCAGACCAGCTCCGACCGCGCGCTTCCGGCGGCCGAGCTTGCGGATGCCTTCCGCCGCGCCGGCGTGGAGCCGCGCGCCGTATACGGCTCCGTGGCGGAGGCCGTGCACGCGCTTGACGGAACCTCGTACGTTGCCTGCGGGTCCATCACCACGGCCGGCGAGGTCGCGGGCATCCTGCGTCCCGGCGTGCAGAACGCCGCGGGCCCCGTGCGCCCACGCGGCCGGCACGACCACAGGCCCAGGGTCCAGGTGTTCGACGACGAGGGAAGGCGCCCCTGGCCCGGCGCCAACGCGGAAAGGTAGGAGGCCCAATGTACGAGCTCAAGACGGAGCGCGAGTTTGACGGCGCGCACTTTCTTACCGACTACCAGGGAAAATGCGAGAACCTGCACGGCCACCGCTGGCGCGTGGTGGTCTACATCCGCCAGGAGTCGCTGGGCACCGCCGGCACGGAGAAGGACATGGTGATCGACTTTGGCCGCTTCAAGCGCACGGTGCGCGAGGAGGTCGACCGCTTTGACCACATGTTCCTGGTCGAGGAGGGCTCGCTCATGCCCAAGACGCTCGAGTGCCTGCGCGAGGAGGGCTTCACCCTCATGATGCTGCCGTTCCGCACCACGTCGGAAAACCTTGCACGTTACTTTGCGGACCGCCTGATCGCGCGCGGCCTGCCCGTCAGCCAGGTGGACGTGTACGAGACGCCCATGAACTGCGCAACCTACCTCGTACCTGCCGCGATCGAGGAGGCGGCGCGATGACGAACGCAACGCAAGACAAGCGCACGGTGGGCGAGAAGAACGAGCCAACGCCCTCGTGGCCGCTTGCGGTGCTCGAGCTCGTGCTCGGGCTTGCCTGCCCGGCCCTGGGCTGGGCGTACCTGCGTGTGGTGGGCAGCGCCGGCGGCTCGTTCTTCTCCACCGAGGGTCCCGTGTACGAGCTGCTGCTGGTGGCGTGGCTCGCGTGCGCCGCGGTCGGCTCCATCCTGGGGATCGTCAAGCGCAACCAGATGCGCGGCAACGTGGTGTGGCGCATCGGACGCGTCGTGTGCGTGGCGTTCCTCGCGCTGTTCGTGGCGATGCTCGCGGTGATTGCCGTGTTCATGGTGGCCTTCACCAAGACTAAGTAGCGGCATTGTTATGATTAAGCGTGGGGGAATTATTATTAAACCCACACTTCATGGTTTTGAGCCTATACGAGTGTGCCCGTGAGGAAATTTTCCTAACGGGCACACCAATCTCTCCTTGAATTATTAATTTTCATTATTGATTTTATATCGAGTGCTTCGTCCATTTCCCTCTTTGAAAAGCCTATTTTCATCTACGAGATCCGAGAGATACCTGTAAGCCTGTTTGTGATGGATGTGGAGCAGGGCCGCAACTTCACGGGTAGCAACCGAACCTCCTTGCTGATGAGCTAGTTTCATGATGAGCTCGGGATATCTTACTTTGTCAATATCAGATTGTCTGACGAAGTCGGCATTCCTGCCGCTATTTGAGTAGACTCTTGCGCTAAGCATGAATGATCGAGATGGTCCGTTTCCGATTGCGTCTACAAGTCCCCTTTCAACGAGTGCTTCTAGCGTTGCTCTAATGGTTGTTTCGGTTGCATGTAGCTGCTTCGAAAGATCTTGTACAGTGAGCCTTCGTTGATGTTTTAGTGTGTCAAGGACTAAGAGAGATCTAATAGAAAACGGTTTCCCAACCTTCTCTTGTTCGTCTCTGAGCATCTTCATGAACAATTCGTCGGGTGCGCTTCGTGCTATGAATACTCTGACCATTGCCGACGTGCTGCCTGTGTAATCGGGCAGTGGCCTTCCGTAAATCAATGACCCCTCGTATATACGATCAACACCGCGCCCAGTTTTTTCTGCGAGTCCAATCCTCTTAAGAGCATTCATCAGGCATTCATTTCTACCATGTGGTTCTACTGTTAGCAGATTTTCTATTGTGACGCCTTCGATAAAACCACCTGGATTAGCTATAGAGAGGCCCTCATCATCGACGAGTACTCGCACGCGACCTAAGGCTGCATAGTCCCTATGTCCAAAGGCATTGACCAGTGCCTCTCTATATGCTCTGTTATCAAACTCGGGCACAGGGACTCTGAACAGACCATCTTCGAACTCCCTTTCGGGATTCCAAGGCGTCAGCATCTCTCTCATCTTTTCAATGGTATAGAGAAGTGGCTGCCGGAAGTCCTTGTTTACTCGTACCTCAGTGCCTTGAAGGACCTGGAAAGTTGCGCCAGCGGTTGGAAGGGTACGCTCAATCACTTCCGTCTTTCCGGCAAGTAGAATTCCCGTAACCGTGGGCGATGCTTTTCCATCGACGACTGTTGTCATTCGCAGAGCGCTTAGCAGCTCTGAATCCGAAAGCTCTATCAGAGCCCGATCGCCGCCCTGTCCTTTTGAAAGTATCTCTCTTAGTCTCGATAGTTCATTTGGATCGAAATCTTCCGAGGTTGTGTCTGGTACTGGAAATGCGGAATAGTCAAGTTGCCCCAACGTCGTAAGTCTGGTGATAATTTCAAAGGGGTATAGCGGGACACTTTCTGGACTACCATCGGCTTTGAGTCTCCGTCTCATTATTCTGCCGTCTGTGGATGATACAATTGCGAGAGACTTTGGAACTTCGATTGAAACTACGACGGCGCCGTCATCATCTGCAGTTCCGTCGCGTGCGAGTAAAAGCGTGGAGACACGTGCCGGTACGGGTGGTACAGTTTTATTCGCAATCATTGCCGCAAGCTGCGTAGCATCCTTATGTGCCTGATGGACACCTGTGGGAGTTCCATCGTCTTCGACACCGAGATAGATTGTTCCTCCGTCAGAATTGCTGAGCGCAACTACAGTGTCTATCAGCTCGCCGTCAGGCAATCTCTTCCGATCGCTCTTGAACTCACAATTGAGTGCTTCGCTATATGGAATTTCTCGCATCGCAGGCATGTGCCCCCTCCAATCCATGTCTATATTTAGATGATAGTCCTGATTAATCAGGACACGGGATGATTAATCGGGACATGTCCTGATTGTGTCCCGTTTAGGAAGGCTATCTGTCCACTTTTCCACACGCTCGCTAGAACGCGGACAGGTAGATCGCCTTGGCGTCGTCCATGGTCAGAGGCCTCAGCTCGCCAAAGCGCTCGCCCTTGTTCTGGCGCAGCGTCTGCAGCCAGCCGTCAACCTCGTCCTTGCTCAGGCCCAGGTCACCCAGGGTGCGCGGCATGCCCAGGCTCACCAGGAAGCGCTGCAGCTCGTCGATCGCAAACGTGATCGCGTCCTCCGTGGCCTCGTCCGTCTGGTCCACGGGCTCCACGTCAAACACGCCGGACGCAAACGCGAGGAACCGCTCCGTGTTGGCGGGCCACACGTAGCGCATCCACGCGGGCAGGAGCACGGCCAGCCCCGCGCCGTGGGCAACCTCGGGACGGTGCGCGGAGATCTCGTGCTCCAGGCCGTGGCTCTCCCAGCCGCCCGCGCGCTTCTCCGGTGCGGAGGAGCGGCCGCAGCCGCACAGGTCGTTGTGCGCGAGCGTGCCCGACCACATGATGGTCGCGCGGGCGTCGTAGTTGTCGGGTTCCTGCACCACGGTGGTGGCCGCGTCCATCACCGCGCGGATGATCCCACAGCAGATGTTGTCCGTCACGGGCACGGGACCCGCGGAGCTGAAGAACCGCTCGCAGATGTGGCAGATGATGTCCGTCACGCCTGCCGCGGTCTGGTACTGCGGCAGTGTGAACGTCACCTCGGGGTCGAGCACGGCCACGCGCGGGCGGAACACGTCGCCGTTGACGCCCTTCTTGAGGCTGAGCTCGTCGTTGCTGATGACGCACGAACCGCTCGCCTCGGACCCAGCCGCCGGGATCGTGAGCACCACGGCGATGGGCAGGCACGCGTCGATGGTTGCCTTATGCATAAAGAAGTCCCAAACGTCCCCCTGGTAGGGCGTGCCAAACGCGATGGCCTTGGACGTATCGATCACGGAGCCGCCACCCACGGCGAGCACCAGGTCAACGTCCTCCCTGCGGGCAAGCTCGATGCCCTTGCGCACGAGCGAGACCTCCGGGTTGGGCCTCACGCCGCCCATCTCCACGTAGCTCACGCCCGCCGCGTCGAGCGACGCCGTCACGCGCGCGAGCAGCCCGGTCCGCACCACGGATCCGCCGCCGTACACCAGAAGCGCGCGCTTGGCGCCCAGCGCGGCGACCTCCCCGCCAATCCGGTCGGCGTACCCGCGCCCAAACACGAAGCGCGTGGGGGACTGGAACACGAAGTCGTTCATGACACCCATCCTTTCCTGGGGCGCCGCGGCCCCGTCTACGTTGCTGGCACCATTCTAGCGGCCGCCGCCCTCCGCACATGCCGCGCCCCACTCGCCGTTCCACTCCTGCCGCCACCGAGTGCAAACTCACAAAACGTGATTTGTGAGTCACCCCTACAAGCGAAGTACCTGCAGAAACTCAAAATTGGCCCCACTCACAAAGTACGCTTTGTGAGTGGGGCCATTGGCAGTAGAAATGATGCGCGACGGCCGACGTCAGGTTCGATGCTCTTTCGGTTTCTCTAATGCTGACGAACTCGAATAATCGTTGGCGTGTCTCGTAGGTAGTGTGTGAACGCAACGACTTGGATGAGACTCTCCTTCTCGTCCACAAGATAGTAGATTCCGTAGTGCTTTACCTGGCATTTTCTAACCTGTTTGCCTACTGCCTCGCTGACATCAATGTCAACACCAAACAGCAACGGATTGTCGGAAATAAGTCGGAGTTTGTCCTCGTAGGCATCGAGTAGTGACTTCGCAGCACCTGGCGCACAGAGCTCTCGTGTGAGGTAAGAGATGGCCTCATCAAGGTCTCTGCTTGCAGGATTCGACACCTGCACGTTATAGGCCATACTTGCTCCTAAGCGCGGCAACTGCCCCAAATGCATCTTGGCACTCTCCGTGCTCGACAGCGTCTATTCCCTCCTGTACGAGCGAGACGATCTTTCCCGTCTCGGCTGCTTCGGCAAGGCTCTCATACGTCTCCGTGCTCATGATGACCATGTCTGGGCATCCGTTCTTCGTGACATGAACGGGCTCGCCTGTTTCGTGGCAGAGCTTCGAAACCCTTGCGGTGTCCTTTAGCTCTTTGACAGGAATCATTTGCATCTCTTACCTCCAATCACATTATTATGGGACAATAATACCATCATGAATCAATACTTCACCTCAGGAATTAGTGTTGTAATACTAACCACGCGCTGGAGGAGGGGCCACCATGGCACAACCAGCTGCAACCGTTGCGGACTACATCGCGCAGGCGCCGGGCGAGAAGCGCGAGCGCCTCGAGCTGGTGCGTGCCATCATCCTGAGCGCGGCGCCCGGGGCGGAGGAGCTCATCTCCTGGGGCATGCCCACCTTCCGCGTGGGCAAGAACCAGCTGCACGTCGGCTGTGCCAAGCACCACGTGGGACTCTATCCCGGCGCGGCGGCCGTGCGGCACTTTGCCGGCCAGACGGCCGAGCTTGGCCTTGCCTGCACCAAGGGAAGCATCCACCTGCCGGACTCGCGTCCCATCCCCGCGGACTTCGTGGCGGACGTCGCCTCGTGGTGCCTGTCCCCAATCCGCGTGCGAGAGCTTCGCGCCGCACCTCAGGTTCGCGAGCGCCACCAGATGCCGGATTGGGTCCGCGTCGCCCTGCACGAGGCCGGCCTTGCAGATGCATTTGCGGCACGCCCGCCCTACCAGCGCAACGACTACGTCGGCTGGATCGTGCGCCCCAAGCGCGAGGCAACGCGCCAGGCGCACCTCGCCCAGATGCTCGACGAGCTCCGTCGCGGCGACGTCTACATGAAGATGCCCTGGCACCCGAGGCGCTAGCCATCTCGCCGCGTGCAGGCTGCGTGGCGTTTCCTCCCATGTGCTTGCAGCAGCACCCTCTCGGTAACAATATGAACATCGTTCACATAGAGAAGAACGGCGCATCCTCCCGATGCGCCCATCCCAGGAGGCACCGCAATGCAACCCACAACCACCACCGCGCCCGCCGCGCCGCACGACGCCACCACCTCGCGCCCCGATGCCATGCCCAAGCCCATGCGCATCGCCGAGAGCGTTTTCGACATCTGCTACCTGCTGTTCGACCTGGTGGCGGCCATCGTCTTCCTCGCGTCCGCGCACGGCCGCGCCGTCTTCCTGCTGTACGGAGCGCTCGCCCTCGTGCTCGGCGGGGGAGACGCGTTTCATCTGGTGCCGCGCGTGCAGATGCACCTGCGCGGCGTGCGTGAGGACACCACAGCCAAGCTGGGTCTCGGCACGCAGGTCGCGTCCATCACCATGACCGTGTTCTACGTGATCCTTTACCTTATCTGGCGCCGGCTCTTCCCGGCGGCGGCCGCAACCCTGCCCGCGGCCATCCCCGCGCTCATCCTCGCGATGGCGGCCCTCCGCATCGTGCTCTGCCTCCTCCCGCAGAACGACTGGCGCTCCGGCCGCGAGAACCTGCGCTGGGAGCTCTACCGCAACCTCCCGTTCGCGGTACTTGGCGTGCTGGTCATCGCCTTGTTCGCGATCTCCGGCAACGCGGGCGGCCTCGGCATGTGGCGCATGTGCGTCGCCATCGCGCTCAGCTTTGGCTTCTACCTTCCGGTTTGCTTCCTCGCCAAGCGCAAGCCCGCAATCGGCGCGCTCATGCTGCCCAAGACGCTCACCTACATGTGGATGATCGCCATGGGCCTGCAGCTGCTGGCCCGTCTGTAGGCGCGCCATGAAGCCGCAGGCAACCTCAAGGGAGGCCATCCTTGCGGAGTGTCGCGCCATCGTGCGGCACCAGGGCCTCTCCGGCATTAGCGTACGCACCGTGGCTGCGGCTGCGGGCGTGGCCACGGGCACGCTGTACCACTACTTTCCGGACAAGCGCGCACTCCTTTTGGCCGTCGTCGCAGATGTCTGGCGTGACGTGTTCGCCCTGGACGGCGCCCCGCGCGACCGCACGGACTTCTGCCAGTACGTGGACGACCTCTATCGAAGCGCGCGCGATCGCCTTGCCGCCTACCCCGGCTTCGCACAGGGCCACGGCCTGGAACTCGTGGCCCTAACCGGCCAGGAGGACGAGGGCCGCGCGCGCATGCAGGCGTTCCTGGACGGCGTGGGCAGCCAGCTGCAAGAGGCGCTCCGCCGCGACCCCCGCGTACGGCCGGACGCGCTCGCTGGCGACCTCACGTCCCAGTCGCTTGCGCGCTTCGTCACACGCAACGTGCTGGCCGGCCTCGTGCTTGGCCAACCCACCTGCGATGACCTGCTTGCCGTGCTGCGCGCCGCCCTGTACTGACGCCTGGACGACTGCCGGCCAAAACGCGCCAGTTGCGCCTCAAGCTCTCACATATCTTGCACTTGCTACGTCAGGCGTAGTATCCTAGCCCCAGGCGAATACTACGTCTGACGTAGCATGTCACATACGAGGAGCCAGGGGGCCAGCCCATGCCAACGGACAACCTGGACATAAGCAGCGACGTGATCAGGGGCTACATCGACCCCATGATCCTGCGCATCCTGCTGGACGGCCCCTCGTACGGCTACCAGATCTCCAAGCGAGTCTTGCAGATGTCTGGCGGCATGTACGCCGTAAAGCAGACCACGCTGTACTCCGCGTTCGCGCGCATGGAAAGAAACGGCCTGGTCCAATCGTTTCCGCAGGTCGCGCAAAACGGTAAGCGCCGCACCTACTATCGCATAACCGCCGCGGGCATGACCCACTACCGGCAAAAGTGCCGCGAGTGGCAACTTACCAAGGACGTCGTCGGCAGATTTCTGGAAGGCAGTGTCGAGTGATGGAAGACATCAGCAAGTACCTGGACAACCTGTTTGCGCAGCTGCCCAACACGCCGGAGGCCCGCCACGCGCGCGAGGAGCTGGGTCAGATGATGGAGGACCGCTACGCCGAGCTCTGCGCAAAGGGCATGGGCGAGAAGGACGCGGCCTCCGCGGCGATAGCAGAGTTCGGGAGCCTGGAGGAGGTCCGCGAGTCGCTGGGCCTAGGCGCACGGCCCGCCGCATCGCAACCCGCTGATGCGCAGCCCTCTGATGCGCAGCCCGCAGCTGCGCAGCCCGCGTGCCAGCGTCCTGCCGCGGCGAGCGCCCCGGGGGCAGAGGCCGTGCCGCCCCGTCCGCAGGGCACGTCGGGCCCGGTTCCGCCCCACGTGGAGCAGCCGCCGCAGCCAGGCGCCGCCAGCCCAGAAAAGCATCACAACCGCGGACGCCGCGCTCTTCTCGTTACGTGCATCGTTGTCGTGGCAGTCGTTGTCGCGGCCGTCGCGTGGAACGGAGTCTCCGCCAGCATCCGCGGCGCGTTTGGGGATGGCGCACCCATCGGCCAGAGCGCGTCGTCGGGCGCGTCGGGCAAGGTAGAGAAGGACGTGGACGCAAGCTTCGACTCCGTGGACGTGGACGTAGACATGGCCGACGTCGTGGTACGTGCGGGGGATTCTGCGCACGTGAGCTGCACGGGTACGAAGGAGTTCTCGTATGCCTGCGACGTGAAGGGCGGCGTCCTGACCGTGACCCAGGAGGCAAGGCACGAGCACGTTCGCGGCTCGGGCGGCAAGGTTGTCGTGACCGTGCCGCGCGGAACGTCCCTCAGGCGCGTGACGGTGGAGTCCGAGATGGGCGACGTGACCATAAGCGGCGTCCGCGCTACCACGACGGACCTCGAGGCAGAGATGGGCGACATCACGGTGGCCAATTGCGACCTTGCGGACGCGAGCCTTGACCTTAGCTGCGAGATGGGCGACGTGACGCTTAACGGCAAGAGCATGGGGTCAAGCTATGCCACCCATGGCAGTGGCAACTCCGGCAGCCGGACCCTCAAGGCCACGTCGGAGATGGGGGATATCACCGTCAGCGACTAGGCATCAAGGACCTGCGGGCGACTCCGACGGTGCCTGAACGCGCCAGGTTGCGCCTCCCCCCCCGTGCGAATGATTCGTGTAATGCCAGCTTGCGTCGGCGTGCGGCGATGCCAAAGCAATAGACTGAAGCATTGTGGACGTTAAGCCTGCGTTCAGTGCAATGTGTGTACGTGGGCCGCCTATTGTCAGTGGCTGCAGTCGCCAAGACTACGTCTCGCCTGCAAACCCAAGCTCATTGCGAGTCCGCTTGAAGGGAAGCACAACGGTGACCGATTTCGGTAACGGTCCGGAAGGTACTGCCAACCATCCAAAGCATGCACGCCATGCAAGGCAGCCGCAAGATGCCCCGGCAGCAACGCCAACAAGCGACCTCGCGCAGGGCGTTCCCACGCCGCGCAACGGTCTGTCCCGCGCCGCTGCCTCTCCGCTCCCGGCGGATTCGCCTACCGCACACCACCCCAGCCAGGAGGAGGTCCGCAACCTCACGCATCGCGAGCACCACAAGCGTCGCCTGCCCATCGTGGCTCGCATCCTTCTGGTTGTCGTGGCAATCGTCGCAGTCGCGGGCATCGCGGCGGCGGCATGGGTGGGTCACCTCAACTCGTCCATGTCCGTGGGCGGAAGCGAGGGCAAGAAGCTCTCCAATGCGCTCAAGAAGCCGGCCTCCGGCAAGAAGGACGCCCCGTTCTACATGGTCATCATCGGGTCGGACAACCGCGCCGGCGTCGCGGGCTCGCGCTCGGACGTCACGATGCTCGCACGCGTGGACCTCGCGCACAACACGGTCGCCCTCATCTCCATCCCGCGCGATACCATGGTGCGTGCCGCCAACGGCTCTACGGAAAAGATCAATGCAGAGTATAACAACGGGCCCGCCGCGACCGTCGAGGCGGTCTCAAAGTTCGCCGGCGTACCCATCACGCACTACATGGCAATGTCGTTTGACGACCTGTCTGGCGTGATCGACCGCCTCGGTGGCATTACGGTCAATGTCCCGGAGGCTTTCACCTCTCGCGATGGCTATCACTTCACCAAGGGCGACCAGAACATCAGTGGCGCGGAGGCCTTCAGCTACGTGCGCGACCGCTACAACGAGGCCGGTGGCGACTTCGGCCGCGCACAGGCCCAGCGCCAGGTGGTCGAGGCCATCGCGCGTAAGACGCTCGAAAGCCCGGTGACGGAGCTCCCCAGCGTGGTCGAGTCCCTCGCTGGCTCCGTAAGCACGGACCTCTCCGTCACGGACCTCGTGTCGTGGGCCACCACGGTCAAGGGCTCCGGCATCCGCCTCAAGGTGTATTCCGCTGTCGTGCCCAGCTACTCGCTCAGTCAGGATGGCGTCTCCTACGTCGGCACCATGTACAATGAGTGGCGCGCCATGATGCAGCGCGTGGACGCCGGCATGGATCCCAACGATGCCAACGCCCAGGTGCCAAAGGCGCAGGCAAGCGACACCGCCCTCGGAGCCGCGGAAAACGCCACGTCTCCCAAGGACTACCAGCAACTAGCGGCAAACGCTGGACTCACCACCAACGACGTCGCCCAATAGGCTGAAGCACATTCGCCCATCAGAGCGCCAAGTGAGGCGCCGCCAGTAACGTACGGCCAGAAGGGAAGCACGCATGACCCTGCTCGAACTCCTACAGCTCCTCAGGAAGCACCTCAGGTTGGTGGTGCTTCTTCCCATCCTGTGCGCGGTTGTCGTGGGTGCCTACTCCGTGCTGTTCATGCGCAACACGTATACCGCGAGCACGAGCATGTACGTCCTCGCGCAGAGCGACGAGTCCTCCAACGCGTCCAACCTCTCGCAGGACCTCACCGCCTCGCAGATGATCACGGCAGACGTGGCCAAGCTCCTCCAGAGCGACCGCATCACCAACCAGACGGGAAGGCAGGTGGGCGTCCCGCAGCTCAAGGGCTACAAGGTGGACGTCTCGTCGGAAACAACCTCCCGCGTCATCACGCTCTCCGTCACGGGCAGGGACTCGCAGACGGCCGCCAAGATCGCAAACGGCATGGTCAAGAACGTGTCGAACCTCGCCCAGAAGGTCATGAAGGTCGAGGCCGTCAACTCCATCGACCAGGCCACGGCGCCAACGCACCCCAGCGGCCCCAAGCGCGCCCTCTACGTCGCGGTCGCGGCGCTGGCCGGCCTCTTCGCGGCGATCATCATCGTCGTCGTGGGCGACATGCTCAACACCAGGGTCCGCAGCCAGCAGGACCTCGAGTCCATCGTGCCCGTGCCCGTCATCGGTCGCATTCCGTACGCCAGGGAAGGAAGGTAGCCATGCCTCGCAAGAGAACGGCAGACAGGCAGGCGCTCCAGAACGCCGTCAAGACGCTCGCCGCAAACATCCGCTTCGCGTCCGTGGACGACCCCGTGTGCACGATCTGCGTCACCTCGGCCGTCCCGTCCGAGGGCAAGACCACCGTCTCTGTCGCGCTCGCCCGCGCGTTCGCCGAGGGCGGCTCGCGCGTGCTCCTGGTCGAGGGCGACATGCGCCGCCGCTCCCTCGCCACGGCGCTCGGCCGCCACGGTAGGCACGGCCTCTACGCTGTGCTCTCGGGCAAGCACGCGCTCGCGGAGGCCGCCGTCCGCGCGGACGCCTCGGGTCGCCTCCTCTTCCTGGACGCCGAGCCCGGCATCCCCAACCCCGCGGACGTCCTGCAGTCCAAGCGCTTCCACTCGTTCCTCACGCAGCTTAGGGCCCAGTTCGACTTCGTCATCATCGACACGCCGCCAGTGACCGCCTTCGTGGACGCTGCCGTGGCGGGCTCCGTGACGGACGCCACGGTCCTCGTCGTCCGCCAGGACTACGCGCATCGTGAGGACGTCTCCGCCGCGTACGAGCAGCTCGTCCAGGCGGGCGCCAACGTCATCGGCACGGTCCTCAACTGTTGCGACGCCGCCTCCTCGGGCCACTACTACGGCTACTACAAGGAGTACGGGGAGGAGAAGAACGATTCCTACGATGTCGTCACTCCGCCGCCATCCGCAAATGACTTCGCGCCCGTATCTTCCGTCCCCGTGGCCCCTGCCGCCTCGCAGGCCCAGGCCCCCATCTCCGCTGCACCGCGCTCTCGTGGCGTCCGCCAGGTGTCGGCTCCGGCCGGCGGTGTGGCCGCCCGCGTTAAGCCAGTCGTCCCGCCTGCAACGTCTGCGACCGGCAGCAACAACCTCGACCAGACGTCGGCCTTCCTCAAGAAGGCAGGCTACACCCCAAGGCAGGGCTAGACAATGCCCCGGCACGTCATGATCCGCTCTAATAGCACCACGGCACGGGCATGAGGGACATCCACTGCCACATACTGCCTGGGGTGGACGACGGTTCGCCAGACATGGCGCACAGCCTCGCGATGCTCGCAGCCGCTAAGGCGGCGGGCGTCACGAGCATGGTGTGCACCCCCCATTGCCGCGACCCCTACTTCGACTACGACCGCATGGTCGCCGCGTTCGATGCGTTCAGGTCCGCCGCGTCAGGCTTCCCAATGGCAATGGGTTTCGAGGTCAACCACGCCAAGCTGATGCAGCTCGGTGTGGGGGAGTGGGGCCCGCGTCTCGGCTGCCGCCGCATGGGCCAGTTTCTGCTCGAGCTCGACACGCATTGTACGGCGAACGCTATGCCAGAGTACGAACGCACTATCTACCAGCTGCAGGGCATGGGCTGGCGCGTCGTCATCGCGCACCCGGAGCGCTACGACGCAATCAGACGGGATCCGGAGCTTGCGAGGCGTCTTGTCGAGCTTGACTGTGACTTGCAGGCTTCGGCCGATTTTATACAAGGTGGCCGTCTCGGCAACAGCGGCAAGACCGCCAAGAGGCTCTTCCAGATGGGCCTTTATCGCTTCATCGCAAGCGACGCCCACAGGGTTGAGCACTATGAGCTCTTGAAGAAGGCATGTCAAGGCTATGGTGTCAAGCCATCGCACATGCATTAGCACCGTTATTCGTTCCTAAATAGACGTTATTAAGACTAGTTTAGGAAATCACAAAACGGCCTTATCACAAGCTTAAATCTACGGTACCATGTAATTCGTGTCACAACGTGGCATTTGATAGCAAATTCGGTTTCATGGCATATCCAGGGCCGTTGGTGTAGAGCCGCATATCGCATCAGGCAGCGCTGGCGTCGAAATGGATACGTCGTCCGGGCAATCCGCTCGGGGGGGGGTATTACTCGATGCAAGACGCGTTTGCCGTTGCCCAGCAGGGTACAAGTACCGACAATGCGCGCAAATCGCATGCCGTCATCGTCAAGGCTCACCAGACTGCAGAGGGTCATGTCGCCTCAAGGTACCATCTGGTAAAGGACACAGACTCCTACGAAGCTCCCGATCCTGAAGCGACTCGTGCCGCGGAGAGGCTCAGGACCCGTATCGGCTATGTCGCGTTCAAGCGCGCATTCGACATTGCGTTCAGTCTGCTGGTATTCGCCCTACTCTGGTGGCTGTATATCGTTGTCGCCATCGCAATCAAGCTCGATAGCCCTGGTCCCGTCCTCTTCAATCAGGAGCGCGTCGGCAAGGACGGTCGGCACTTCAAGATGTACAAGTTCCGCTCCATGTACGTCGATGCCGAGGACCGTCTCGAGAGTCTGAGTGATTTAAACGAGAAGGACGGACCCGTCTTCAAGATCAAGGATGATCCCCGCATCACCCGCGTTGGTCGCTTCATCCGCAAGACCAGCTTGGACGAGCTTCCGCAGTTCCTCAACGTCCTGCTCGGGAACATGTCCGTTGTCGGTCCGCGACCGGCGCTCCCGCGTGAGGTCTGCCAGTACACGCCGTACCAGACACAGCGTCTGCTCATTAAGCCGGGAATCACCTGCTATTGGCAGACGCGCCGCAACCGCGATGACATCAGCTTTGACGAGTGGGTTGCTCTCGACCTTCTATATATCAAGTGCTGTAGTGCCTGGGTAGATTTCAAGTTGATCATCCAGACGGTCGGTGTGGTCTTGACCGCACAGGGGAACTGACTGAATTCCCATCTAGGAGTTCTTTGAGCGTCGTAGTGGGGATTGTCGAATGATTCGTGTCTGCCAATTTGTGGGAAACATGAACGGCGGTGGAGTCGAGGCGGTAGTTATGAACTACTACCGCCACGTAGACCGGTCGAAGGTCCAGTTCGATTTCATCGTTACCGAGAACTCGACCATTGTTCCAAGGGAACAGATGGAGTCTCTTGGCGGACGTGTGTTCATGGTACCCGCTTACACGCACCTGCCCCAGTTCCTTGGTACTTGCTATGATCTTTTTCGTGAGCATCACGAATGGCAGATCGTACATTCGCATGCCAACGCGATGAACGTGTTTCCACTGAAAGAGGCCGTGCGAGCTGGGGTCCCGGTGCGCATCTCGCATAGCCACAGTACCGCTGGCAAGGGCGAGACGGTCAAGAATGTCATGAAGTCGGTCCTACGCACCCAGGCCAATCGCTATCCGACGCACCGCTTCGCCTGCTCGAAGCTGGCGGGCGAATGGCTCTTTGGCAAGGGCGTACCATTCGAGCTTATGTATAACGCCATAGATTTGCAGCGCTTTTGGTTCTCCGAGTCCGCTCGCACGAAAGTCCGGGCGGAGTTGGGAATTGCCGACAGCCAGGTTGTCATTGGCCATGTGGGCCGTTTCATGCCGCAGAAGAACCACGGCTTCCTCATAGATGCCTTTGCAAAGGCGTGCCAGAAGCGCGATGACCTCATACTGCTATGCGTTGGCTCTGGAGATGGCATGGCAAGCGCAGAGAGCAAAGTTGTCGAGCTTGGTCTATCTGACAAGGTGAAGTTCCTGGGCCAGAGAGACGACGTGAACGAGCTCTACCAGGCGTTCGACGCATTCGTGCTGCCAAGCCTCTATGAAGGTTTGTGCCTCGTGGGCATTGAGGCCCAAGCGGCAGGCCTGCCCTGCATCCTAGCGGATACCATTACTCGCGAGGTGGACGTAACCAGTACCTGTGACTTTCTGCCGATTGATGACGCAGACGTATGGGCCGATGCATTCTGCCATATCTGTCTTCGTTCGAATGCGGAACGTACCAACATCAACCACGATGACTTCGCAAACTACGACATCGTGCGCCAGGGCCAGTGGCTGACCAATAGGTACCTCGAGCTAGCAAAGGAAGCTGGGCTTTCTGTTGAATAACATAATGAAATCCAACGGCGTCCGAGTTGCCCTTGCAACTTGCCATGACAAGCGAAACTTTGGGAGCATGCTGCAGGCGTATGCGACTCAGGCGTATCTTGAGGCGCAAGGCTTTGACGTGCGCACAATCGACAAGACTGGGCTTGGCAAGGCAATCGAGCTGGGCCGCATGGACTACTACCGTCGCAATGCACTGGACGTGCAGATGTATCGCGAGAAGGCCCCCTTTGTTGGCAAGCTACTGCGCCAAAAGGCTCGGAAGGAATTTAGCCAACAGATGGGTATGCGTCGCCGTGCTTTCGATGCATTTGCTCGTGCGCGCTTCCACCTCACTCGAAAGACCTTTTCCTTCGATGAACTGCGCAATCTTAGCCGTGAGTACGATGCGGTGGTAGTTGGGTCTGACCAGCTTTGGCTACCTGTGAATATAGGTGGCGGTTACTTTACGCTTGAATGGGTGGACAAATCTGTGCGTAAGGTCTCCTATGCTACTTCCATTGGTCTTTCCCATCTGGACGATTACTACCTGGGTCGCATGCGCAATTTCCTTGCGGATTACTCTGCCGTGTCAGTGCGCGAGGACTCTGCAGCCGCATTGGTGCAGAAGGCCACGGGGAATCGCCCGACGGTTACCTGCGATCCGACCATGCTGCTAACTGCTGAGCAATGGCGCAATGTCGCTGACGAATCGTATAAGGGCATTCCCAGCGAGCCTTACGTTCTCTGCTACTTCATGGGGGATAATCCATGGCAGCGTCAGTGTGCTGTTCGATATGCTCGGACGCACGGGCTCAAGGTTGTTGCGATTGCCCACAACGACGTTTACATCTCTTCCGACAACGATTACGCGGACGTGTATCCGTGGGATGCCGGTCCAGCACAGTGGCTTGCTCTGTTCGAGCATGCCAGCTTTGTGTGCACCGATTCCTTCCATGGGTCGGTCTTTAGCAATCTCTTCCAGGTGCCCTTCGTGTCGTTTAGGCGTCATGCTGCAAAGAGTGGGCAGTCTACGAATTCCCGAATCGACACGCTGCTTCGTGTACTGAATCTGCCAGGCAGAATCTGTGAGTCCGACGATGCGTTCGACACCATAGCTTCTCAGTCCATCGATTTTCAGAAGTCAGAGGCCAGGCTAGAGTCCTACCGTGCGGAGTCTTCCTCATGGTTCGATAACGCCCTTCATTTTGGGGGGCGCAAGGCATCGCCTCACGTAGACATCCATCATGCGGAAGACTGCTGTGGTTGTGCGGCTTGCGCCAACGTCTGTCCTGTGCAGTGCATCACAATGGCCTTCGATGCTGAGGGCTGCGAATATCCGCAGATTGACGACACTAAGTGCATCGGATGCGGCAAATGCGTACGTGCTTGCCCCATCATCAACGTAACTCCTGACAAACCCCGCAAGGATTTCAAGCAGCGGGCCTTCCTTGTGCAAAACAAAGACGACGCAGTTCTGCGACAGTCCACCTCAGGTGGTGCATTCACTGCACTTGCTACAACGGTGATTCAGATGGGTGGAGTCGTCTTCGGCTCCGGCTACGACCGGGATGGGAAAGCTGCATATGACAGCCCCTTGGCCGTGCGCTGCTTTGCGGTAGACAAGGTCGAGGACCTGAGATTCTTCCGCAACAGCAAGTACGTGCAGAGCGAGATGGGGAATGCATACCAGGAGGTTGCCGAGTACCTGAAACAGGGGAGGCTCGTGCTCTTCTCTGGTACGCCTTGCCAGTGCGAGGGGCTGTACCACTACTTTGGCGGCAAGCTCCCCCGCGGCCTCGGCATGGCAGACGTCGTCTGCCGTGCCGTGCCGTGCCGTGCCGTGTTCTCGGCATACCTAGAGTGGCTACAGCATAGTACCGGGCACGAGGCGGATTGCGTACTGTTCCGTGACAAGGGTCGTTGGGGGTATGAGTACTCCAACATCCGCGCCTTCGACGAAACGGAGCCCTATAAGCCTGCTACCAGCGAGTACCAGATTCAGCCTACCTACTCGGCGGGAGTGGAGTCTGACCCGTATCTGAGGGCGTTCTTTGATGACCTCTCCGATAGAACCAGTTGTTACCAGTGCCATTTCAAGAAGCGCTACCGCACGACGGATCTCACTCTGTGGGATTGCTTCGATGCATGGCGATATGGCGATGGCTTCGATGACAATAGGGGAGCAACGCGCATTCTGGTGCACTCCGAGTGGGGTCAAACCATGCTGGACGCCTCGCTGGACATGCTGCGGGCAAAGGAAATTGACCCCGATGAGGCTGCCGGTAGGGCTCACGAGCTCACCTATTCAATTAGTCCAAATCCGCGTAGGCGTCAGATGTTCGATGACCTGCGGCATATAGATGCTATGGCGTTCATGAAGAAGTGGTTCCCGCAGGATGTTGTCACCTGCGCAAAGCGCAACGGTCGCGAGCTCTTGGAGCACACGGGTACTTATACAAGAGCTAAGCAGGCACTGTGGGCAATCAGGGATAAGGTGAAGTAGGTTGACTACTGATTATCCTCTGGTCTCAGTAATCGTACCGGTCTACAACGTAGAAAAGTATTTGGAGCAGTGTGTGCAGAGCCTTTTGGCACAGACTTATCCAAACATAGAAATCATCCTTGTGGATGATGGCTCGTCTGATGGATCTTCCGAATTGTGTAATCGACTTAGCGAGAAGTACCAGACCGTACACGTTCTCCATGAGCCTAACGGGGGAGTGTCTGTTGCCAGAAATAATGGGTTGGAGCAAGCTCGCGGGGAATGGATTTCTTTCATTGATTCCGATGATTATGTTGCTTCGACTTATATAGAGATGTTGTTCCAAGCAGCTACTGGTCACGGCTGCGCTCTTGCTTGTGTTCCTGGGGGACATGATTTTCGCGATGGTGACTCATGCACTTTGGCTACGCCCGATAAAGCTGACCTTTCTTCTGTCGTCTATAAGGACGTTGACTTTCTACGAATGATGCTCTACCAGCAAGCTACGACGGGCGTTCAATGGCGACTTTACCGTCGTGATATTTTGGGTAGCAATCCTTTTCCGACTGGCATCGTGATTGGCGAGGACCTCGCCTCCACATACAAGTTTGTGCGTAGAGCAGGAAAGCTTGTGCTAGTACCAGACCGGGAACTCTACGCGTATCGTCAGCGTAGAGAGAGCCTAGTGCGCCAGGATTTCAATCCGTCAAAGGCAGATTCGGCAATAAGGGTTTCACGTCAGCTATATAACGACATCTCGCGGATTTGGCCTGATCTTACGAGTGCGGCTGCATCTAGGTGTTTTTCAATCTGCAGGACGGTCTTCGCTCAGGTGCCTACCGATACTAGCGATTCGGAAAATAAACGTTGCCGCGCAGATCTTTGGGCAGTCATTACCCAGCACCGGCAAACTGTTCTTTTTGATGGATGCGCTAGAGCAAGGGAGCGACTGGCTGCAGCGTTTGCTTTTCTGGGCATCGGTCCATTCACTTTGTTTTGCCGGGCGTGCCGCAAAGCGGGCTTAATGCAATAGGCCGCTATTCATTCCACGCATCAGCTGACTACATTTGAAGGATGTTATCCATGAAAGAAATACACACATTGCTGACGGGTAGGTTGGGCAACCAACTCTTTCAATATGCATTTGCTCGAAACCTGCAGAAACAATATGGTGGGCAAATTTACTGTGATGTGTACGAGCTGGAACATCGCATGTCTAAAGTGGCTGACGAAAAGTTCTCCTATGCAATGGGTGGATTCAAGCTCGACGCTAACGTTATCCGCGAAGATAAGGCGTTCCCCTGGTATGCGGACTTCTCTAATCTCGTAATAAAACCCGTAAAAAAGGTGATGCCAAGAAAGTACTTTGAGTCTATGGCAAAGCGCGGCTATTTGATGTGGCAACGGTCTGACTATATGCCGATTCCCGTGCTGGATGCAGAGCGGATATTTGCTTCTGGTTGGTGGCAAGACATTCGCTATCTACAGGATGTACAGAAAGAGCTCTCCGATGAGATCGTTCCAATAACGAGACCCCTCATGGAAAACAAATATGTCTACGACGTTGCGCGTGACAAGGAATCCGTCTGTATATCTATCCGCTGCGGAAATTACTTTAATCCCACGGTCAAGAAGCTTCTATATGTATGTAATCCTCAGTACTTCCACGACAGCATCGAGCGAATATCCCAGATGCTAAATCACCCTAAGTTCATTGTCTTTACCGACGACGTGAAGTGGGTGAAGGAACACCTAAAGTTTGAAGATGCCTATCCACAATACGAATTTCTTTACGAAAGAGGTTGTGACACGGTCGAAGAGAAAATTCGAATGATGACGATGTGCAACAACTTCATTATCTCGAACAGCACCTTCAGCTGGTGGGCCCAATTTCTTTCGAAAAACGACAATAAAATTGTTATTGCTCCTGACAAGTGGTTCGTTGATGGCAGGAAAATAGGGCTGTATATGGACAGTTGGACGCTTGTGCCAGCTGGATGTTAGTGATTGATGAAGGTCCCTACTTTGTTGAATTATCGTATTGAATGAGGAGAGAGAATCTTGCTGGTAGCAGGGATAGTGACATACAACCCTGATATTGAGAGGCTAGGGGAGAACCTGTCGGCAGCATCTTCGCAGGTTGACCGTGTCGTTATTGTAGACAATGGGTCTAAAAATTATCCAGCTATCACTGGCCTCTGTGACAAATTCCCTACCGAGGTAATTCACAACGAGGAGAATCGCGGTATTGCAACCGCTTTGAATCAGATTGCTTCTAAGGCAACTGAGTGTGGTGCAAATTGGTTGCTAACGCTTGATCAAGATTCTGTTTGCGGCGAGGGGCTTGTCGCGGAATATGAGAGCCATGTTGGTGAGTCGGATGTTGCTTCTATGACCTGTCGAATTACCGACAGAAGTTTTGCCTATAAAGAGCCAGATAAGAAGTACGTGGATTCCTGCATCACTTCTGGTAACTATATCGATCTAGCCGAATGGAAAAGACTGGGAGGTTTTGACGAGCGCCTCTTCATAGACCGAGTCGATACTGACTATTGCTACCGACTTAGGTTGGATGGCAAAAAAATCCTGAGCATTGCATCGGTAGGAATCCTACATGAGGTAGGTACAGGTACAAGTGAGCACAGCTTTTTGGGAAAGCATTTTGTTGTGTTCAACCATTCCGCCTTTAGGGTTTATTACATTACGCGAAATCAGGTGTATTTTGCTCGGAAGCATCGTTTGAGTTTGGGCGAGGCACGTTACCATCGATATGTCAGAACTGCCTGGACACGAATATTCGTCTATCTATTTTATGAGGACGATAAGTTTGCAAAGCTTTGTCAATGGAGTCGGGGCTTGCGAGATGGATATTTGATGGGTATCGGCTAAGGTTTTGGAAGGAACGCAATCAACGTGGTCATTTATTGGCTCATATTTGCGCTGGTAGTAGTCTTTATTATCAACTATTTTGCGACTGACGGAGATTTCTGGGCTCCACAGAACATATTTACTTTGGGGTTTCTTGTCGCAACTGTATTCTGTACGTACCTGATTGACTATTTCGGAGTCAACCTCACTTGGACAACCTTCATCGTTATTGTTCTAGGCGTATCAGCCTTTTCCTTGGGGAGCGGGCTTGCCCTCTTTGTTAATAGGAAAGACAACAACGTTGCTGACTATCGATTGTCGTGCAAAGAATATTGGCCAAATGGTCTAATTACTATTTTCTGCATCATCTTTTCCGCTGTGACAGCACTGTTGTTTATTAGAAACGTTATTGCTGTCTCGGGGTCGTTTTCCACGTTAGCCAACGTAACGAACGCCTATCGGACAAAAGGCTATGACGGGACGCAACTTCAACCTTACTACGTTAACCAGATGGTCAAGGTGTTCAAGGCAATTGCCTATGTATACCTGTTCTTCTTTATTAACAACGTTGTTTACACTAAGAAATTTCGTAAGAACGTCTTATTTTTAGTACCTGCAGCCCTCCTTATTGTCATGTCGATATTCGGGGCATCGCGAACAGAACTGATAACGCTGCTCGTAGTTACATTTACCCTTCTATTTCTTACCTATGGAAGGATTCACGGATTTCAGGGCGGGGCGAGCAGAAAGCTCATCAAGTGGCTTATTGCGAGTGTGGCTGCCTTTCTGCTTGTCTTTAGTGGAATGCGATTCGCAGTCGGCCGTCTTAATGATACGGATCCTATGACTTACATCTCAACTTATACGGGTGGCTCTATTGAGCTCCTAGATTTATATGTGAGGGATGAGGGCATTGATTCTGTAGCCAATTCCTTTGGCGAGGAGTCATTTTATGCGCTGGAAAATGACCTTGGAATAGCTGAGGGTTCGGTGCATGAGGAATTTAGGTTTTCTGCAACGGGCATTCTAGTGGGCAATGTGTATACGTGCTTTAAAAAGTATCTCCATGACTTTGGCCTCCCGGGCATGTTGATCATTGAATATATTTTGGGACTTGTATTCAGTTGGTGGTATCTGGCGACGAAGCGACGGCTTGGAGAACATCCTAGTGATGTTCGCCTCCTCTACTTTGCCTATTTTTACGTCCCCGTTGTGAAGAGTTTTGTGCAGGAAGAGACGCTCTCGATGTATTTCTGCCTGAATTCGTTGATTATGGCTCTCCTTTTTTATCTAGTTTATTGGCTTACCACGAAAGCTATCGAGTCGGAGTTTCCTCGTGCGTTAGTTTGAGGCCATTAGTGAATGGAATTCTCGAATTAGAACTGAAGGTGACAATGTGCGATGAACTACCGATCGCTAGCAAAAAACGCCGGGACCGCCTTCCTTGCACAAGGCATAGCTATGATGCTGAGCATCATACAGACTCTGCTGGTACCGAAACTGTTGGGGACGACGCAGTATGGCTATTGGCAGCTCTTTATTTTTTACACAGGCTACGTAGGCTTCGCCCACCTTGGCCTCAACGATGGCGTTTACCTTGTCAAAGGCGGGCAGTCTCGTGAAGCTATTGACAAGCGGTCTGTTTTCTCCCAGTTCATAGTTGGCATATGTTTCCAGCTCGTCATTGCTTTGGCAATAGTACTGGTTGCTATCAGGGGTGGGTTTGGACCAGATCGAGAGTTCGTCATTGTTTGTACGGGAATCTATCTGACCATACAGAACGCAGCAAATTACTTCTCATATTTGCTTCAGGCAATGAATGAGACGCGTAGGTCTTCATACTCGACAATCGTTGAGCGGCTGACTTTCTTGATTCCGCTTATTGTGCTGCTAGTGATTCGTTATCATTCGTACCAACCTTTTGTAATTTCATATATCCTTTCCAGCGTGGCACAGCTCTGTTACTGTGCTTGGCTTTGCCGAGATTTTTTTGCAGTCGGTTTGGAGCCATTTCGCCAGGCTGCGAGGGAGACCTGGAGCTCTATCCGAGTAGGCTTCAAACTCATGATGGCGAATATTGTCAGCTCCTTGATTCTTGGTGTGGCGCGTTTCGCAATCGATGCTGCATGGGGAATCGATACCTTCGGAGAACTGTCGTTTGCTCTCTCAATGGTGAACTTTTTCCTGGCCTTTGTGAGCCAAGCCTCAATGGTGCTTTTCCCTGCGCTTAGGCAAGTAGACACAAGTGAAGTAAAGAGCTTCTTTCGCAATGCGCGAGACACGATGTCGGTTTTCTTTCCCGTCATTTATCTGCTCTACTACCCAATGGTGTGGTTGCTCTCGCTATGGTTGCCCAAGTATGCAAACAGCTTCATCTACTTCGTCTTCCTCATTCCCATCTGTGTGTTCGACTCCAAGATGAATATCTGCTGCACCACGTTCTTCAAAGTGCTGCGCGAAGAGGGGAGGCTACTCTGGGTCAATATCTGGACATGCATAGTGAGTGCTGCTTTCACGCTGCTGGGAGTCTTTGCCTTTGGATCGATTTTCGTAGTAATCGGCGGCGCTGTTGTGGCGATAATCGGCCGAAGTGTATGGTCCGAGGCTACGCTGACCAACGAGCTTGAGGTACCGAGTTCCCGCGCGCTAACGCTTGGTGAGCTGCTGCTGACCCTGATCTTTATCGTAAGCGCGCTGATGCTGCCTGCGGTCGCTGCCTTCGGAATCTACTGTTGCGCATACCTCGTGTTCCTCTGGATCTTCCGGGACAAGGCCTCGCACCTCATCGCAGGTGTGAAGCGCGTTGCCAGAAGATAGCTAGTTTCAACTCAACATGGCTCATTGCCTGTCCTAGTCGGACTGCTACCATATGCCCTTATATTCACATCGAGTGAGCGGAGCCGGTAGTGTCGGGAATGTTGGTGTAACGGCCTCATTGCTCTGAGGGGCGGACGCCGTCCTGGACCTGAGATCAGTTGCCTATCCTATGCCGCCTCCAGCTCGTCGGCAAGCTCCAAGCTCGATGACGTACAGTTTCTTTCGCACTTTCCGAGAGTAGCGAATCGTGCGGGTCCTATACCTACCTTGAGCTGCGGTAATGCGCATCGGTCATAAGCAAATGGCGCATGACCCTTGCCGTTTTGGGCCATTTCTCCTCGTCGCGTCGGACGCGGA